>Ga0209342_10000835_pt1 | contig 35616 bp, 36 predicted proteins | sample RifCSP16_2_FD_184023 | JGI IMG/M metagenome (GOLD analysis project Ga0209342, IMG submission 184023) | Soil microbial communities from Rifle, Colorado - Rifle CSP2_sed 16_2 (SPAdes) (version 2) | ecosystem: Environmental > Terrestrial > Deep subsurface > Rock core/Sediment | place: Rifle...
CCGCTCATCACCCTCCGAAAACACGAAGTCGTGCTGCTCGGGACGGATCTCGGCGTCGATTTCTCGAAGACCTATAGCTGCCTCCTGGGAGGGGAACGGCACTGCGGGGCCTGTGCCCAATGCCTCGCCCGCCAACGGGCCTTCCGCCTCGCCAGCCTCCCGGAACCCGAAGGCTTTTACGAAGCGTGAGCGTTAAGCCGTTCACGGAGCACATACGGCGAGGGCAAGTGACACCAGAGCCGCCGTGTAACTATCGCGTCGTGTCGATGTTTGTGCAACTTTCGGATCGTCGTCCCCAAACGGAAGACAGGATGCGCAGAACGGACCGGGCATCACGTCAAGCACGGTTAGCGGCGCTGTTCGAGGGTGGCGGTCGCATTGAACTCGTGGCCGCTCCGCAGGAAGACGACCTCCGCGGTGTCGCCGGCCCGCTTGGAGCGCAGGACATAGACGAGGTCGTGGAGATTCTTGATGCGCACCCCAGCCATTCTTACGATGACATCCCCTTCTCGAAGACCCGCCTTCTCCGCCGGGCTTCCCGGACGGATCCCGGTCAGCCGGACGCCCTCCTCGTCCGGCGAGCCGAAGTCGGGGATCGACCCAAAGTAGGCCCCGTATCCCCCACTCCCTCCTCCCCCTGGAGGCTCTTCCACCCGCACATACGTGACCGGGTCGGCGCGATTGGCCAGGTGCTCGATGATCCGATACACGAAGCGGCTGACCTCGGCGAGCCCGTCTGCATCGATCTTGTCCGCCGTGTCTGAAGGCCTGTGATAGTCGCCGTGAGGCCCGGTGAAGAAGAAGAGGACCGGAATCTTTCGCGTATAGAAACTGGTATGATCCGAAGGACCATACCCGCCTCCACCGAACTTCAGGATCAGGTTACGGTCGCGATTCACCTTTTCCAGCAGGTCGGCGAACTCCTTCCCCGTCTTGACCCCGAAAACATAGAGGGTCCGGTCCTTGAGGCGGCCGATCATGTCGAGGTTGATCATGGCCACAGTCTTCTCCAGGGGGATCCGGGGATGCTTGGTGTAATGGGAGGAGCCCACGATCCCCATCTCCTCGGCGGAGAAGGCGGCAAAGATCAGGGTCCGCTTGGCTCCGCCGGATTTCGCGAAGGCCCTGGCGAGGAGGATGAGGGCCGCCGTCCCCGAGGCATTGTCGTCGGCGCCGGGGTGAATCTCGCCGTACTGCGAGGGTGCCAGAGAGTATTCTCCTCCGAGACCCAGGTGGTCGTAGTGCGCGCCCACGACAAGGGTGGTCTCTCGCAGGACCGGATCACTTCCTGGGAGGATGCCGATGATATTGGCGGCGGTCCCTCGCTCTTCAATGAGCCTGACCTGGATCGCCACCCGGGAGCGTGGGATCACGAAGCTTTGAGGGGTCAAAGCTCGATCAATGGTTTGCTGTAACTGGACCAAGGTCTTGCCGGTTCGCTTGAGCAGGGTCTCAGCCACAGACCGTTTGGCATTCACCGCGATAATCCCGGCCCGGCTCCCCCCCGCTACGCCTCGGATACCGAACAGCTCTTCCGGCTGATCCGTATGACCTAACGGGTCTTCCACAACGATGATGGCCCTGGCCCCGTGTTCCCTGGCATTGATGGCCTTGTAACGCACCTCGGTATACCGATAGGCGTCGGGATGTCGGAAGGGGCTCTTCTCATCCTTCTCCCGTGGCTCATGGGTTATGACGAGGACGATCTTGTCCGTTATATCGATGCCAGCGTAGTCATCGTAGTTCAGTTCCGGCGCCGTGATGCCGTATCCCGCAAAGACGACCTCCCCTTCAACGGCACCATCTTCGGAGAAGCCAAAGGGGGTAAACAGGGTCCTGGCGAGGGTCTCCGATTTCTCCGGGTCAGGTCCCTCCGGGATCACACGCATTCGGGTTTCGGGCCCCACCCGGACGCCGGTGATCACCTCGAAGGTCTGCCGGTATCCTTGCGTTCCACCGGGTTTCAGCCCCGCCTGTTGAAACTCTCTGGAAATATGCTCCGCTGCCTTCTCGATTCCAGGCGTTCCGACCCCGCGGCCGGCCATTGCCGGCGACGCCACGATCCGGACCTGACCGAGCAGAGCGTCCGCCGTAATGACCTCCTCGCCCCTCGTTGCCGCCGCCAGTAGCGGCACGAGCAGAGCGAGTATGATCGCTCCTCGCCGCATATACCTCCTCATCGTCACATCTCGGCCCTCAGTCCTCGTCACTCTCTATCGGTCATCGGTGCTTCGTGACCCCCACCTTGGCGCAGTACCGCTCGACGGGGCAGCGGCTACAGAAGGGCGAGATCGGCTTGCAGATGTTCTGGCCGAAGCTGACCAGGAGATCGTTGAAGACGATCCAGTGTCGCCGGGGGAGCTTCCGTCGCAGCGCCTGCTCCGTCTCTTCGGGCGTGCGGGTTTTCACATATCCCCAGCGGTTCGAGATCCGATGGACATGGGTGTCCACGCAGATCCCCGGCTTGCCGTAGCCGATCGAGACCACCAGATTGGCCGTCTTCCGCCCGACCCCTTTGAACTTCAAGAGCTCATCAAGGTCATCGGGCACCCGGCCACTGTATTCTGCGATGAGGGTCCGGCAGACCCCGCGGATCACTTTGGCCTTGGTGCGGTAGAAGCCGACCGGATAGATCAGCCTGGCGATTGTGGCTTCGCGAAGGGCGAGGATCGTGGCCGGCGTGTCGGCGCGTCGGAAGAGACGGGCCGAGGCACCGCCGGTCACCGCGTCCTTGGTCCGAAGGCTCAGGAGGCACGAGATTAGGATGCGGAAGGGGTCGCGGGATTCTGCGGCTACCTGTCCCACAGCGGTAGGGTTCCACTGCCGCACTGTCCGTTTCAGGGCGCGCACAATCGCGTCAATGTCGGTCTCTTTCATCGCCGTTCATCATAACCGAGAGACAGAAGGAGGACAACACCTGCGCTTCCCTCTCCGAATGCCTTCGGAGCCGCAAACCAGATCGGCCTTCCTCGCGGATCTATCCCTCCCCCGGCTTCCGATTGGGCAGCACCTGCAGGCTCCGAGCGACATTGCCGAGAGATGAGCGACGCGGCACGTTTGGCCTCTCGCTCCAGGCCTCTCGCGGCGACCCTGATCGCCGGCTTACGGCCTGGGTCCCTCCGTGTTCACGATCCGTGCAAGCAAGCACCGCACGGATCGCGCCTCGGTTTCCCAGGCCGCCGCCCGCCGAGGGGCCCCGCCGCTTCCGGCAATGTCGCTCGGGGCCTACACGTACCGCTCAGGGGGAAGCCAAGGGAGAGACGAGTTCGCGAGGAAGGCGGAAACTGCCGCTCAGGGGGAAGCCAAGGGAGAGACGAGTTCGCGAGGAACGCCGAATCTGCAGGACGGCGGACGATCGGACTTCGGCCAACGGGTGGCGGAGGCCGGGCGCCCAGCCGCCCGGAGGAGAATTTCGCCACCACTGTTCCCTGCCTGATGGAATAATGGTGCGTGAAGTCTCCGAGGACGGCTGGGGTGGCCGACGACAGGACCCGTTGGCCACGGAAGTCGCCGCGGGAGGCTGAGAGGGAGGGGCCGAACGTGCGTGCTTTTCATAGTTCCGTTCCCCGAGTCCTCCTCGGCCGGACAGACTTCGTTGCAAAGGGCAAGGGCGACCGATATAATCCAGACGCCTTCGTGGGAGCGCCCACATCGTCGGAGGGAGACGATGCAGACTCCGTTCGGCCAGATTCCGGTGATCGACGCGCACGCCCATTTCTTCTCCCACCGGTTCTTCGCCACCTTGGCCAAAGAGCTCCCCGAATCCCCGTCGGAGTCCGATGTCTACCCGACGCTGCGAAAACGCCTCCCCTGGGAGTTTCCCCAGGCCGATCCAGTCCACCTCGCAGACCGCTGGGTGGCCGAGATGGACCGACACGGGATCAGCCGTATCGTGCTGATCGCCAGCGTCCCGGGCGACGAGGACTCGGTCGCGGCGGCAGCCCGGGCCTACCCCGAACGGATCATCCCCTACTTCATGCTGAACCCCACAAGCGATGAAGCACCCGCCCGAACCAAGCGGGCGTTCGCCGAGCTGGGCGTCAAAGGCGCCTGCCTCTTTCCGGCCATGCACCGCTTTCATCTCTGGGAGGCGCGGCTCCTCCCCATCTACGAGATCGTCGCCGCGCATGGCGGCATCGTCTTTGTCCACTGCGGCCACCTGAAGGTTGGCGTCCGGGACAAGCTCGGTCTTCCCAGCCGGTTCGACATGCGCTTCGCCAACCCGGTGGACCTCCATGGCGTCGCCAAGGCCTTCCCCGACCTCCCCTTTGTCATTCCCCACTTCGGGTGCGGTTACTTCCGGGAGCTTTTGCTCGTCGCCGACCAGTGCGCGAACATCTACGCGGATACGTCGAGCTCGAACGACTGGGTGCGCTTGTCGCCCTACCCTCTCGACCTGTCCACCCTCTTCGCGAAGGCCCTCGACATTCTCGGGCCGGACCGGATCCTCTTTGGAACGGATTCCAGCTTTTTCCCCCGAGGCTGGCGCAAGGACATCTTCGATGCGCAGATCACGGTCCTCCAGGCGCTCAAGATCCCCTCATCCCAGGTTGCCCAGATCCTCGGCGGGAATCTTGCCCGCCTCCTGAAGCGGTAGCCCGAGCCTCCCAAGCCCCTCCGCCGGACAGAATCTAACCGTCGGCCGAATAAGCGATTCGCGCGCTGCTGCGGAGCTCCACTTTGGCCCGATCCTTGCTACCGGAAGACGCCGGGCTTCCCATGCCTGCTCCGACCGATCCAAGCCGCCCACCCGGGGCGCTCGAGATCGGCCGGGGACATGGGAGCATGGCCCAGGAGCCAAGGGTGAAGGTCGATCCAAAGAAGATCAAGATCCTGGCGGTGGACGATGATGCCGTCGCTCGGGAGCTGCTCCAAACGATCCTGGGGAGCCACGGCTATCAGGTGCTCACCGCGACCGGCGGCAAGGAAGCCCTGGGCATCCTCCAGGCCGTGCCCGTCGATCTCGTCATGAGCGATCTCGTGATGCCGGGTATGGACGGCCTGGCGTTCCTGAAGGCGGTGCGGGCCAGCCTTCCTGGCCTGCCTGTGATCATCACCACCGCCCACGGCTCGATCGACTCGGCCGTCGAAGCCATCAAGATAGGGGCCTATGCGTACCTCACCAAGCCGGTGACCACCGAGCGGGTCATGCACCTGGTCAAGCAGGCGATCGAGGAGCAGCACCTGCGGCAAGAGAACCTCTACCTGCGGCGCCAGCTCGAGGAGCGGCACCGGTTCGACAATATCCTGGGCAAGAGCCCCCGCATGCAGGAGATCTACCGGCTCATCGCGGATCTCGAGGGGAGCGAGGCCACGGTCCTCATCCAGGGCAAGACCGGGACCGGCAAAGAGCTGATCGCCAGGGCGCTTCACTTCCACAGCCCCCGGAAGGACCGCCCCTTCCTAGCCGTCAACTGCGGGGGGCTGACCGAAACCCTGCTCGAGAGCGAGCTGTTCGGGCACCTCCGCGGCTCCTTCACCGGCGCCATCGCCACCAAGCGGGGACTCTTCAAGGAGGCGGATGGAGGGACCCTCTTCCTCGACGAGATCAGTGAAACCAGCCCCGGCATGCAGGTCAAGCTCCTGCGCGCGATCCAGGAGGGGGAAGTCAAGCCGGTGGGGGGGGAGCAGTCGATCAATGTCGATGTCCGGATCGTCGCCGCAACCAACCAGGACCTGACCCAGGCGATGGCGGCGGGGCGATTTCGGCCGGACCTGTATTACCGCTTGAACGTCATCGGCGTCCACCTGCCCGAGCTGAAGGAGCGCCGGGAGGACATCCTCCTCCTGGCCGAGCACTTCCTCGAGATGTACCGCAAGCGGCTCAAGCGGGACGTCCGGGAGATCGCGCCGGAGGCGCTCGCGCTGCTCATGGACTACGACTGGCCGGGCAATGTCCGGGAACTCGAAAACTGTATCGAGCGGGCGGTGGTATTGGTCCGGGGCGAGGCGATCCGGCCAGAGCACCTCCCCGGCAACCTCCGGCAGCTCACCTCAGAACGCTCTCTGACCTTTGCGGTCGGGACCTCCATGGAGGTGATCGAGCGCCAGGCCCTGCTGGCCACCATGCGAGAGGTCAATGGGAACAAGGCCGCCGCCTCCCGTCTCCTGGGGATTTCTCAACGGACCCTGTATCGCAAGATCAAAGCCTACGGCCTGAACAACGTCCTCCCTGACAAAAAGTCCAGCCTCAATTGACCCCCTGACATTGTGGCTCGTTTTTTCCCTTTCTCTCTCCCGCCGCCATCAACGCGATAGGCCTGTTTCCCCATATAAATCAATCACTTAATTACACGGAGGTCCTTGGCACACCCCCTGCTTTCTCTCAGGCATAAACAACCTCCGAGGGTCCGAGTCTAACGGATTGAGGCTCAGACGAAGGAGTCCAGAGATGACACGGCGGATTACACACACAGTGAACGAGCAAAGAGGGGTGGTCCTGGTGGCCACTCTCCTGATCATGGCTGTTTTGTTGGTCCAGGGGATAGCGTTCCTTGCAACGGCCCAGACCGAGGATGCCATTGCCGGCAACTATAGAAATCAGACCCAGACCTTCTACGGGGCCGAGGCCGGGCTCGAGTCGGGGATCGTGAGTCTCCGGAATCTCTTAGCCGGGGCTCCGAACCCCGCCGACTGGCAGCTTGCCGCCCTCGCCGCCCCTGCGCTGACCGATCCGAACTACACCTTCAACACTTTCCAGGTGCAGCGCATCAGGCCCACGCCGTACGCCACGACGATCAGCAGTGGCGCGTACGCGGGACTCGTCGCCCAGACGACCGACTACGAGATCACCGCCGAGGTGCGGGGGCCCCGGGGAAGCCGGTCCCGGCTCACCCAGGTTTTCCAGTACATGGAGGTCCCCCTCTTCCAGTTCGGCGTCCTCTACGGGCGAGGGGTGGACCTGGAGATCGCGCCCGGCCCGCCCATGACCTTTAACGGCCGGGTCCATTCGAACAGCAACATTTATGTCATCAACAGTAGCACCCAGTTCGACTCGTACGTGACTACGGTCGGCGACGTCTATCGTTACCTCAAGCGCGATCCGACGACGCGGGGGAGCAACCCCCAGATGAAGGATGCCGCCGGGGCGTATCAGGCCCTCAACTTCGATCACGAGTACGACCAAAACTTCAATAACCCGTGGACGCCTCTCCAATGGATGAATGCGGCGGTGAGCACCTTCGGCGGCCTCCTCCGGGACAGCACCATGGGGGTCCAGGAGATCATCCCGCCGATTCCGGATCTCTTTTACGATCCGGCCAACCCGGATGTCGTTTCCCATCAGATGATCGAGAAGGGGATAGCCGCGGACTCCGCCGCGATGCAAGCTGCCAAACTCTATTACCAGGCAGACCTCAAGATCTCAACGGACACGGCCGGGGTCACGACGGCCAAGGATAAGAACGATAACCCCGTCGACATCTCGGGCTGTAACGTCACCACCCAGAGCTTCTACGACAAGCGTGAAGAGGCCACCATGACCGTCACCGAGGTCAACGTCGGGACCTTGCAGACCTGCGGCAAGGCGCCGGCGAACGGGATCCTCTACGTGTCCCGGGATGGCGTGGATAAGGGGGTCCGCCTGGTAAACGGCACCCAGCTCCCGAGCCAGGGGTTCACCGTCGTCTCCGAGAATCCGATCTACATCCAGGGGAATTACAACACGGTGAACAAGGTCCCGGCGGCCGTGTTAGGCGACGCCATCACCGTCCTCTCCAACAACTGGGGGCCGAATAACTCGGATACGAAGGGCAATCAAGTGACCTCGAACCGGCCGGCCACGAACACGACGGTGAATGCGGCCTTCGCCCTCGGGCCCGACAGCGAGTCGGCGGTGGGACAGGGCAACGGCCAGTTAGAGAACCTCATCCGCTTCCTCGAGAACTGGAGCGGCGACACCTTCACCTACAACGGCTCCATCATCGCCCTGTGGCATAGCGACCAGGCCACCGGGGATTGGCGCTGCTGCGGAAACTCGGGGACCAACTACTACAACCCGCCCAACCGCGTCTGGGGCTATGACACGCTGTTTAACACCACCGTTCCCCCCGGGACGCCACGGGGGATCCTCACCTTGAAAGGCCGATGGTCCCAGGCCTAACGGCAAGTCATCCGTCGGACGTAACCGATGCGAACAGGGCTTGAGAATAAAAGACCGATAGGAAAACGGACCCGCCACGTGGGAAGCCAGGGGTTCACGGCCATTGAGATGGTAGGGGCAGTGGCCTTGGCTGTTATCCTGGTGGGGGCCGGCCTACCGGTCATGATGACCAGTGTGGAAAGCGCCAGGTTTAGCGCGGCGGTGAGACAGGTGGTGGGAGACATGCGCCTGGCCCGGTCAAAGGCGGTGACCACCCGATGGGAGTACCGGATCCGCGGCCGCGACCGGCGCGGCGGGGCCAACGCTAACCGGTATCGCGTGGAGGGCCGCCGCACGCCTGCGATCTCCTGGCCGGCCGAGGCGGACACCCCGCAGCAGACGGCGGACTTGTTCGTGGGGGCATGGATCAACCTCGCCGCGAGCTATCCAGGCATTCAACTCGACAACAGCGGGACCGGGAGTAACCCCCCATTTTACGCGGGATTCGACTCCTCCGGGAAGATGTGCATGCCGCTCACTCAGTGCTTTGATGGGGTGAGCCCTCTCGTGATTACCAAAGACAGTACAGGACAGACGCGGCAGATCTCGATTGCACCCGCGACCGGCCACGTCCGAGTGCAGTAGCAGCGGAGGAACGGGGAAGCCATGCGAAGAAGGGAGAACGGATTCAGCCTGATCGAGGTACTGTTCGCCGCGGCGATCCTCAGTGTGGCCCTCCTGGCCCTCGCCAGCCTGTTCCCCACCGGCTATCAGAACATTGCCTACGGCGGTGGGATGACCACGGCGGCGGACCTGGGGCAGCAAAAGATTGAGGTCCTCCGGCACCTCCCCTTTGACCTCGCTGGAGGCTGCACGGCTCCGCCTACCGATCTCGTTTGCCTGAACACGGGCGGGGTGCCCCCTGGTGGCGCACCCTCGGAGACTGAGACGATCGTTCCCCCCCTGGTGAGAGACGGCTATAGTTTCACCCGGAGGACATGGCTGCGGGTTCAGGGGACCTCCCCATACCGATTCGCCGACATCACCATCATCGTGGAGTGGGTCGAGGGGCAGTTCGGAACCAAGACCCTCCGGCTCGACGCCCGGGTGGCCCAATGAGCGCAGGCGTGATGAACATTCACGATGCAGAGAGGAAGGGAGAGGCCGGCTTCACCCTCGTGGAAGCCCTGATCGGCGTTGGGATATTCGCCATCGTCCTGCTCTCGATTCTCCAGATGTTCGCCACCAACCGGGTGACCTATGCCAAAGGGGAAGTGAAGGTCTCCATCCAACAGAATGCCCGCGCGGCGCTCGAGCTCATCTCCCGGGAGCTTCGGATGGTCGGCTACGATCCGAACCATACCACTCCCCTCCTGGGGGCCGGGACCACCCCCGCCACCACGCAGCGGGCGATCCAGAGCGCTACGGCGACTGGCATCCGCTTCATCGCCGATGTCAACAACCCGGCGGGGACGGGGCCCGATGGGTGGGGAGACATGATCGGGTACACATACGACGCGACCTGCCGCCAGCTCCGGCGAAAAGCGTGGGTCTGGGATTCGGCCGTGCTCCCGCCCAACTTCATGGCGCCGCCTGCCGACAACGCGTGCGTCGAGCCCCCGCCCATCGCCGAGCAGCTCGACCCCGCGCTCACGACGGTCTTCCGCTACTTCTACTACGATGCGGCCGAGCCCAATCCCAATCTGAAGTTCAAAGAGCTGGCCTCCCCTGTCGCGGCGGCGGACCTGATGCGGATCCAGCGCATCGTCATTCAGGTGGAGACCGAAGATGTCGCGCCAATGGCTGGGACGCAGGACTTTCGCCTGGTTTCGGACGTCCGCCTGCGAAATATGTGAGGAGACAGTCACGGTGCATACAACGAAGAACAACACAGGCGCCGTCCTGATCGTGGCCCTGATGGCCACGCTCGTCGTGGCAATCCTCGGCTCCGCTATGCTCACCCTCGCCCTGACCGAGAGCCAGATTGCCTTTAATGACCGGAACGCCACCCGTGCCCTCTACGTGGCCGAGATGGGGGTGGAGCGAGCCCGCCGCGACCTGAAGTACGACGCCACCTTCGACCGAGATGGGATGACCAACCAGTACCTCGCTTCGCCGACGCCGGTCGCGGGTGGTTCGCCGGCTGACTGCTCCGCAACCATCCCCTGGCAGTGGGTCCCGCCCCAGCAGCGATGTTACGATCTGGGCGGGCCGATCCCCACTGGGGGCTTCCTCCCCGTGTACACCAACGCGAACCTCGACAGCTTTGGTGACGGCTCCACCTATACGGTCCAGCTGGGGCTGAGACAGAGCAACAAGCTAACCATTCGCTCCGAGGGGACGGGGCCGCAGGGGGCCACGAAGGTGGTGGATGTGCGGGTGGAGGTTCGCGACCTGTCGGTCTGGGGGAACGCCGCGTTCTTGGGAGGCAGCGGGACGGGGGCGCGGATCAACGGAAACGTCGTGATCGCCGGCTCGGTCCACATCCTGGGAGTCGGCCTCGGGCTGACCGGCGTCGCCGCCGACTTCGGGGGCACCGCCGGGATCTTCAACTGGTATAACGCGCTCGACCCGATTTTTACCGGGAAGGTCCCCGACATCAATCCCTCCACCCTCGACGCCGAGATCCGGGTGAACGAAGGCAGGATCACGATGAACAGTGGAGGTGCCCGCGTGGGGAATAGCGCGAGCGACATGGATATAAATGGCAATCCCATCCCCGTGGGAATCCAGCGACGCGTGGATGGGGTCTACACCAATTACGGCTTCGCCGGGACGTCTGGGGATACATACGTCTTTTCCGACAACGGGACCAACGCAAAATACGACGTCCCACCCGACAATGTGATCCCATTCCCCTCGCTGACCGACCCGTCGCCCGATGTCTGCTGCGTGACCTACGAGGACTACCTGGACGCCAATTCCTGGAACCCCCTTCCGGTCCTCCCCGGCTCGGCGGTCAGTGGCAGTGATCTGACGATCTATGCCACCACGGCGAGCTTCGACGTCTCCAATGGGACCAACCGGCTCGCCTGGAACGGCGCTACGAATACGTTGACCGTCGAGGGGATCATCCGGATACCCGGCAGTATCACCCAGGGTGGCACGACCGGGCCGACCAAAATCGAAACCATGTACTACACGACTGGGATTACCGGGGGAACGCTCTACGCTAAGAAGGCGGGAGCGGACTGGAACGAGACCGGCACGGCCGGGGCCCACCAAGTCAGCATCACGATCAATAGCAGCCTAATCCCGCTGGGGGTCTTCCCGACGGGCGACCGCCTCGGACTCATCGCCAAGGACCGCATCCACATGACGAGGGCGAGCAAACGCGTGGCGGCAGCGGTCTATGCCGAAAACCAGGTCACGATCGACAAACAGTACCATGTGGTGGGCGCGGTGGTTAGCCGGTTCCTCGACATGGGGAGCCAGGTGCCGCACCTGTACCAGATGCCCAATCTCGCGAAGAACCTGCCCCCGGGCATGCCGGGGGGGAACATCTTCAACTACGTCAAGATCCTTTCGTGGCGAGAACTGTAAACCTGAGGGTCCGCGCCTGCTAGTCGGCCCTGCCTGATCCGGCTGCCGCTTGCTTCAAAAGAACCGGTAACGGTTTGCTTGCCTCCCCCACACGGATTGAGTGCTGGGGGGAAGGGAACTCGATCCCCTCGGCGTCGAAGGCCTTCTTGAGTCGCCGGCGATACTCGCGCCCCACGGTCCACTGCTGGATCGGCCGCGTCTTGAGCCGCGCCTTGATGATGACGGCAGAATCGGCAAAATTATCCACCCCGAAGATCTCAATGGGTTCCAGGATCAGCGGGCCCAGGACCGGATCCTGCCGCAGCTCCTCGGCCACCCGCCGCATGACCGCGACGACGTGGTCGGTATCCTCTTTGTACGCCACGCCAATATCCATGAGGTAGGCCGACCACTCCTTGGACATGTTGGCCAGCGTACTCACCGTGCCGTTCGGAAAGACGTGAACCACCCCCGAGAGATCCCGCAGCAGGATGGTGCGAAACGTGATGGCCTCCACGAGCCCCCCCGTCCCATTCACGATGGCCACATCCCCGACCCGCACCTGGTTTTCCAGCACCATGAAAAATCCGCTGATCACATCGCGCACGAGATTCTGGGCACCAAAGCCCACCGCCAGCCCGACGATCCCGGCCCCGGCCAGGATCGGGGTGACATTCAACCCGATCTGATCGAGCGAGACGATCACGACCACCGACCACAGCCCGACCAAGGCGATCGTCCGGAGCACGCCGATGAGCGTCGCCACCCGCTGCTGCGTCGCGCCGGGCACCACCTCGGTCCTCTCGCCCGCCTTGATCAGCACAGACCCCAGACGATCCAACGCGACCCGGAGAAAACGGGCACCGACATAGCCCGCCACGACGACCAATCCGATGCGGAGCACCGCCTGGACCACGGGGGCCGCGGTGCGGAATAACGCAGGGCCGAGATTCTCCATCGATATCCCTGTCATGGCATTGCCTCCTTCCCCGGGAGACGGACACACGTGGCTGCATGTTGGGGCGATGGCCCCCGGCATCCGAGGGATCCGCGCAGCCTACGCGTAGAACAAGAACCCTATCAGCATGTTCACGATCCATCCGGGGACGCAGACACCCACGGCCCGGGCCGTCCAGACATAATCGAGGGCTTGCTTCACCGCGATCACCATGGCCACCAGCATCCACATGTCCGCGACCAGAAAGACCATCTCGGCGGCCGGAGACAGGATCCCGAACACGCGGATCAGCCCGGGCGCGGCGGAAAAGCCGACCGTGCGCGCGAACTGCCCGATATCCGCCTTGGTGCGGGCCTCGGGAAGGAGCCTGGTGCCGATCTGGTAGGTCAAAAACGCCCAGAGACACCACCGGATCAGCGCCGTGATCGTTCCCGGGACCACTCCCCCGAATCCCGCCCGCGTGATCGTTCCGAGGCCGGCCGCAACGCTCGAGAGCAGCACCACGCCGGCGGCCTGGCTCATCGCCTTCTTGTCGGCTTTGACCCGCTGATACAGCCGGACCTCGAGTTTGGCTGCCTGGAAGATCCGATCCGTAAGAATCGCCATCCTCTCCTCCACCGCGTGAACCCGTGCGGCATCCCCTGACGAAGCAACGGTCTCTGCCAGACGCGCGCTCGTCGGAACACCAGGACCGTGACGGGATCGCCGAAAGGAACCTCTTACCGGCAGGGGGCAGCCGGGCCGTTCACCACGCGACCCGTCTCCGAGGTGTCGTAGCCGCCGAGGGCCTCGACTTCCTGCTTGAACCCCTCGCTCGTGATCAGGTCGAGCAGGGGTCTCAGGAGAGGGTCACGGTAATGAGGTTCAGGAATGATGAGATCGTAACGCTCCTTCAGGAGGGGAATGAAGTCCAGATTGAGGGCCCGGGCCGCCCCGAGGATGCCGAGGCCGACATCGGCCACCCCGGCCTTGACCGCGGCGGCCACCGCCAGATGCGTATACTCCTCCCGCTCGTATCCGGTGATCCGCATCGGATCGATGCCAAGTTGTTTCAAGCGATACTCCAGCAGTATCCGCGTCCCCGCCCCCTTCTGCCGGTTGACGAACGCGACATCCTCGCGGGCCAGATCGAGAAGGGTGGTGATGTCCTTCGGATTGCCCTTGGGGAGGATGAGCCCCTGGTCGCGGTGCACCAGCGTCAGCACGACGACCTTCTCCCCCGGCAGCAGGCGCGCGACATAGGGGAGGTTGTACTCCCCGGTCTCCTCGTCCAGGAGATGGGAGCCGGCCATGTGGGCCTCCGCCCGCTTCAGGGCCAAGAGCCCAGCCAAACTCCCCACGTTGGTCGAGGAGAGATGGAGATCCGGATGGCGTCGCCGGAGGAGGCTGGCGAGCAGATCGAGCGTGAGATCGTGACTCCCGATGGCCACGATGGTCTTTTCGATCTCCTCAGGCCGACGGAGCAGTTCCACAGTGACGGTCGCCCCCGCATGCACCCCCTCGGAGAAGCGGGGAATGCGGACGATGCCATCGGCGCGGACCAAAGACATGATCACCCCCGCCCCCCGCGAGAGCGGGGTCGCCACGACTTTATTCCCTACCCGCCCCAACTTGACCCGCAAGAACTCATCCTCGCCGAGGGGCGAGAGAATCTTTCGGGTCATCGTCGCGGTGAGCGTCGGCCGCTCCGGAACCGCCCTCCCCTCGAGGCGATAGAGGATCGGCTTCACCAAGAGATCGCAGGTAATGACCGCCGAGACGGGATACCCCGGAATCCCGATGACGGGGCGGCCCCGGACGATCCCGAGCACCACCGGGTGCCCCGGGCGGATCGCGATCCCATGCACAAGAAGCTCCCCCAGTTCCCCCACGATGGCGGCGGTGAAGTCTTCCGAGCCCGCCGACGAACCGGCATTGATGACGACCACGTCGTGGGTCGCCACCGCTTCCTCGACGGCGGCCCTGATCGCGGGGAAATCGTCCGGGACGATCCCGGTGCGGTTCGCCTCTCCTCCCCACTCCCGAACCATCCCACAGAGCATCAGGGAATTGAACTCGATGATCTCGCCGGGCTTCACGGCCCTGCCCGGTGGGACCAGCTCGCTCCCGGTCGGGATGACGGCCACGCGGGGCCGTTGGCGGACCTCAACGGCACCCAGACCGCATCCGGCGATGGCCCCGAGATCGGGCGGGGTGAGGGTATGTCCTTCGGGAAGGATCAACTCCGTCGCGACCATGTCTTCCCCCATGGCCCGGACATGGTGCCACGGGGGTACGGGGGCGTGGATCTCGATTTCCTCTTCGCCTACCGGGTACAGGTGCTCGAGCATGACGACAGCGTTGAGCGGCGGGAGGATCGGGTCACCCGTATCGACCCACTGAAACTGCTCCCGCGCCCTCAACCGCACGGGGGCCGTTTCTGAGGCGGCCCGGGTGTCTTCCGCGCGGACCGCAATGCCATCCATGGCCGCCGCGTTGTAGTGCGGGTTCGACAGGGCGGCCCAGACCGGCCTGGCGGTTACCCGCCCCAGGGCCGCGTCCACCGGCACCAGCTCGCCGGAGAGCGGCCTGAGCAGTCCCCGGGCCTCAAGGGCCCCAAAGAATTTCTGAAGGGCCTCGTCGAGCGGGATCGGTTCGAGATAGACCTTGCGTCGGGCCATCGCTAAAACCGCCGCACCTCCACCGTCTGGCCTGCCGAGAACCCACCCACGTTCAGCGGGATGGTGACCAGGCCGTGGGCCCTTATCAGAGTGTAGATCAGGTTCGACTTGCCGTAGACCGGCTCCGCCAGCACCTCGCCCCCCTCCTCGAGCAGCCGGACCGGGACATAGTCCTCCCGCCCGAAGGCGGAGGCCACGTTCTTGGCGAGGCGGGCCCGCACCGTCGCCCGCTCGGGAGGCGCACTTCCCGCCAGGTGATACAGCGCCGGGCGAACGAAGAGATCGAAGGTCACGAAGGTGGAGACCGGATTGCCCGGCAGGCCGAAGACCGGCTTGTCCTGGCACACCGCAAGGATCGTAGGTTTGCCCGGCTTCAAGGCCACGCCGTGCACCAGCACGCCAGGCCTCCCCAGCGTCCCGATGATCCCCGCGGTCATATCCCGGGTGCTCACCGAGCTACCCGCCGAAATGATCAGGGCATCCCCTTGAGTGATGCCGGACTCCGCCGCCTCCCGTAAGGCGTCGTAATCATCCCTGACGATCCCCAGCGGTTGGGGAATGCCCCCCGCCTGCAGCACCAGGGTGGCTATGGTGTACGTGTTGATATCCCGAACCTGTCCGGGACCGGGCTCGCAATCGGGCGGAACCACCTCATCGCCGGTGGCGATGATGACGACGCGGGGCCGCCGAACGACGGAAACCGTGAGGATCCCGACCCCCAGCAGCCCCCCCACGTCCTGGGGCCGAAGACAATGGCCCTTGGGCACGAGCCGCTCTCCCCGTGTCACATCCTCGCCACGCCGGACCACATTCTCGCCGGGTGCCACGGGACGGGTGACTTCGATCGTGCTGGGGTCCACCTCCTGGGTATGCTCCACCATGACGACCGCATCAGCCCCGTGTGGGATCATCGCCCCCGTCGGAATCCTCACACCTTCCCCGGGACGGACCGACGCCCGGGGAGCCTCTCCCATCGGGACCTCGCCACCCACCTTCAGGTAGGCGGGAAGACCATCGCTTGCCCCAAAGGTGTCCTGCGCGCGGACAGCATACCCATCCATGTTCGAGCGGGGAAAGGTGGGAAGCTCAATGGGCGAGAAGATATCTGCCGCCAGGATCCGCCCGAGGGCGTCCTGAACCGGAATGTCCTCGGTCGGGAGCCCAGCCTTGAGATGTTGCAGGAGGCGGTGGAGCGCCTCCACAGGGGCCAGCACCTGAAACAGTTCGGCCATTGCGGGCCTCTCGGGTTTTCATTCGATCATAACAGGACGTCGAGGCTGATATCGAGGGCCCGAGGCGAGTGGGTCAGCGCCCCGACCGAGATGAGATCGACGCCGGTTTCGGCGACGCGTCGCACGTTTTCCAGCGTGATCCCCCCTGACGCCTCGATGAGTATCCTCCCTGCGTATCGTCGGACCACCGCTTCCATCTGCTCAAGAGACATCCCATCCAGCAGGAGGGCATCCGCCCCCGCCTCTGCAGCCTCCGTGGCCTCCTCCGGACTCTCGACCTCTACCTGGATCTTCACGAGATGGCTCGTGCGCTGGCGAATGCGGGCCACGGCCGCCTTGAAGCTCTCCCCCCGGGCCCTGACCACCGCCAGATGGTTGTCTTTCACGAGGACCCCGTCGCTCAAGCTCATCCGGTGGTTGAACCCCCCGCCCATCCGCACGGCATACTTGTCGAGCCACCGCATCCCCGGAACGGTCTTCCGGGTGTCCACGATCTTGACCGGCAGGCCGACTACCGCCGCCACGTACCGGGCAGTCTCGGTCGCGATCCCGGAGAGACGCTGAAGGAAGTTCAGGGCCACGCGTTCAGCCTTGAGGATGCTGGCCAAGGGGCCGTGCACGGCAGCCACCGTGTCCCCCGAGACGACCCGACCCCCCTCCGGCCGCAGAAGCTCAACCGCCAGGCGGGGGTCGGCCGTGGTGAAGACCTGTGCAAATACCCATGTCCCGGCCAGCACCCCGGGCGCCCGGGCCACGGCCTCGGCCCGGCCGCACTCTTCGTCGAGGACCAGGGCCCCGGTGGTGAGATCCCCGCTGATCCCATCCTCCTCCAGGGCGCCTTCAATCAGGCGCCGAACCTGGAGGGGGATGGCCCCTGACTCGCCTTGAGGCATTCGCCCTTGACCCCTCCTGACAATTCCCCTAGCATAATAGCTGAAAGATGGTCCGGGAGAAAGCGTATGGCGATACACACCGACATCAGCCAGGAGATCCGCCGATTGACGGAGGAGCGCAAGGCCGTCATCCTGGCCCATAATTACCAGGTCCCCGAGGTGCAGGATGTGGCTGACTTTACCGGGGACTCGCTCGGCCTCTCCCAGGCCGCCGCCCGCACCGATGCGGAAGTCATCGTCTTCTGCGGGGTGCACTTCATGGCCGAGACCGCCTCAATCCTCTGCCCCGGCAAGACGGTCCTCCTCCCCGATCTCGAGGCGGGGTGTTCTCTGGCCGCCACCATCACGGCGGACGAGCTCCGGCAGTGGAAGGCCGAGCATCCCACGGCGGTGGTGGTCTCGTATGTGAACACCACGGCAGAGGTCAAGGCGGAAAGTGACTACTGCTGCACCTCGGCGAACGCCGCGAAGGTCGTCCAGGCCATCCCCCCTGATCGCGAAGTCCTCTTCCTCCCGGATCTGTACCTGGGGGATTACGTCGCCCGGGTGACCGGCCGGAAGAACATCCGCGTCTGGCCGGGCGAGTGCCACGTCCACGCCGGGATCCGTCCCGGCCACTTTCATGAGGCCCTGCGCCTCCATCCGGATGCCGGGGAGATCTTTATCCACCCGGAGTGCGGCTGCACCACCAACTGCATCGCGTTCGCCCAGGACACCCCCGAACTCCAGAACAGGATTCACATCCTGTCGACGAGCGGCATGATCCGCCGCAGTGCCGCGTCGGCCGCCAAGAAGTTTATCGTGGCGACCGAGACCGGCATCCTCTACCCCCTGCAGAAGGGGAGCCCGGACAAGACCTTTGTCCCCCTCAAGGCAGATGCGGTCTGCGAGTACATGAAGAAGATCACTCTGGAGAAGGTCCTGCGCTCGCTCCAAGAGATGGTCTTTGAGATCAAGGTGCCAGAGGGCGTCGCCGCCAGGGCCCGGACCGCCATCCGCCGGATGCTCGAGCTCGCCTAGGCCGGGACAGCACCTGTCTCGTCCCCTTCTTCTCGCACTCCCGATCCCCGCCGTGTCGGCAGTCAGCCCCGTCTTTACGCCCCTGTGGGAGCCTCCTCGGGGGCGGGGGAGTTCCGCATCTTCTCGATGATTCGGGCCGCCCAGATCCCCACCTCGTACAGCAGGCAGAGGGGACCGGCCATGAGAAGCTGATTGAAGATGTCCGGCGTGGGGGTAAGGACCGCGGCAACGACGAAGTTGATGAGGACCGCGTACTTGCGGTTCTGGGCGAGGAACTTGGAGGTGACGAGACCCAGGCGGGAGGCGAGACTGATGAGGAGGGGGAGTTGAAAGATGAGACCGAAGGCGATCATGAACTTGACCGTGAAATCGATGAAGAGCCCGATAGAGAGCATCGGCGTGAGATGCTCGGTCTTATACGTGAGGAGGAAGTTCATGGCGAACGGGAGCACCACGAAATAGCAGAAGGACAGGCCCACGAAGAAAAAGACCGTCCCGAGGACCACGAACGGGAGGGCGAAGCGGCGCTCCCGCTCCAGCAGGCCCGGGGAGACGAACCGCCAGAGCTCGAAGAGGAGGACGGGTGTGGCCAGCATGAGACCGGTGAGGAAGCCGATCTTGATATGGGCCCAGAAGGCCTCCGCCGGGGCGACGAAGATCAGTTGAGGGGCCGCTTTCGCCACCACCACGACGTACGGATAGGTCCGCTGAAAGGCGAAGGTCGTCGTGAGGATCCGCTTGAGGATCCCCATGATCTCTTCGGAGAATTGGAACGAAAGGACAAAGCCGATGGCGATGGCGATGAGCGAGACGATCAACCGCCTTCGGAGCTCCTCCAGGTGGGAGAGGAAAGGCATCTTGTCATCAGCCATCGGGCTGATCACCCTTGGACGGAGCGGGCTCGGAAGGAGCGGTTTGTGGGGCAGCGACGGGAGGTTGTGGTGAAGGTGTTTCCTCTTCTTCGAGGCGGAGATCGGCGCTCAGTCCCTCTTTGAGCTCCTCGGAGGCTCGCTTGAACTCCGCCAGGCCGCGGCCCAAGGCCCTGCCCAGATCCGGGAGCTTCTTGGGGCCGAAGACCAGCAGGGCAACGATGAAGATGACGATCAGTTCCGGCATCCCGATGCCGAACATGGGACATTCCCTCGGAAAGAGGCTACAAGGAAGGAGGGCGCAGTGTCAAGCCGATTCTCCCCCCACGTCAGCGGTAAAAGACCCGCTTGAGCTGTTCCACTCCCTTGGTGGACGTCAGTGCCAGGATCGTGTCGTTGGGGCGGAAGGTGGTGCTTCCCCGAGGGAAGACAGTCTGGTCTCCTCGGATGATGGAGATGAGGACGCTGTCGGCTGGAAGTGGGAGATCCTTTAACGAAACACTCAAGACTGGAGAGTCGGGAGGGAGGACGAGCTCCACGATCTCGAGGTCACCCTTCGCGAGGGCGAGGAGCGGAATGATCTCGGTGGTGATGGCCTCCTGCTCGATGAGGTTACAGATGATGTCGGTACTGGACACGGTGAGGTTAATCCCCAGTTCTTTAAAGGTCGTCCGGTTTTTCGGATCGACGACACGTGCAATCACCCTTGGAACCTTTAAGATGCGTCTGGCCAAGAGACAGGCGATCAGGTTTGTTTCGTCCTGATCGGCAACAGCGATAAGGACATTGGCCCGCGCGGTCCCCGCCTCCCGAAGCAGGGCGACGTCGCACTCCCCCCGCACAACAACCTTACCGCACCCCTCCATTAAGAGCCTACACCGGTCTTCGTTCGGCTCGATCACGGTCACCTCGTGACCACGGGCCAAGAGGGCCTTGGTCAGATGGTAGCCGACGGTGCCTCCTCCAACAATGACGACGTTCACCCGTCCCGTTCTCCCTTCGGCCGGTTATCGTATCAAAGATTCAAACATCGACTGGGCCCCGAGGGTGAGGGGGCAGATGGCCTCAACGCCCAACTCCCGCGCAATTTCCAGCCGGCGAGGGTTGATGATCCCTATGATCACCCGGGGGATATGGTGCAGCTCCTTTGCGATCAGGGCGGCCATGAGATTCACATAATCGTTGTCCGTGACGGCAACAAAGGCATCGATCCCGTGAATGCCAGCCGTCTTGAGAACCTCCTCGTCACTGCCGCTTCCGACGATGCACCGCATGCGAGTCTTGGCGGTGAAGGTGGCCTGGACCTCGCCCCTCTCCGGGGTCGCGGTCCGCTCCACCACCAGATCCTCCCCCAGCATCTTGAACGAGGTGCGGTCACGGTCCACGATGACCACCTCGTGGCCTTGGCCCACCAATTGTCCGGCCAAAAAGGAGCCGATCCGCCCGGAGCCAACGATGAGCGCCTTCATCGACCTCTCCTTCAGCAATCCGGGAAGCGTCTCAGGATTCCTGGCCCGTTCGAGAGTTCACCCTGTCCGGACAACAGGCCACCGTCAGGGACTCACCCCTCGGACTTGGGTCCCCCGCTTCCCTGACGGGAACTCGGCGTTTTCTTGACTATGCAGATACGGCGGATTCTATACGCCCTTTGCCCCACAATGTCAAGAGGAGGGCAGAGTGAACCGGAAGGGGAGGTAGGGCGTTAGGGGAGGGCCGCGAACGCCTTGGTCACCAGCCACGCGATCAGCCCGCAGACAGGAAAGGTCAGGATCCAGGCAGTGACGATCTCGATGGTGACTCCCCACCGGACGGCGGAAAAGCGCTGGGTCGTGCCCACCCCCACGATCGCCGTGCTGATGGTGTGGGTGGTGCTCAGGGGGATGCCCAGTCGGGAGGCCAACTCGATGGTGAGGGCGGCCCCCGTCTCGGCGGCAAAACCTTGCACCGGTTCAAGCTTGGTGAGGCGCAGTCCCATCGTGCGGACGATCCGCCAGCCGCCGACGGCGGTCCCCACGCCCATGGTGAGGGCGCAGAGGAGGATCACCCAGAGCGGGATCTGGAATTCGGGCAGGATGCCGCCCAGGAGGAGAGCCAGACTGAAGGCCCCGATGAACTTCTGGCCATCGTTTGATCCGTGACTGAAGGCCATGAAGGCGGCGGAGAGGATTTGAAGCCGTCCAAAGCTTCGCCGGACAGCTCCCGGCCGGCTGTCGGCCAGCAGCCGGTACAACGTCCCCATGATGAAGAGCCCGCCAAAGAAGCCGAGGAACGTCGAAAAGACGAGGCCGATCAAGACCTTGCTCCACCCTTCCCAGAGGAGCGCTGATGGCCCCGCGGTGGCCAGCCCGGCGCCGGTCAGGCCGGCGACCAGGGCATGAGTTTCACTGGTGGGCAGGCCGTAGTACCAGGCCAGCGTGCTCCAGACGATAATCCCCACCATCGCGGCCCCGACCGTGGTGAGATTGATGACCTCGGGCTTGACAATGCCTTTGCCTATGGTGGCGGCGACCGCGGTTCCCGACATCGTCCCCGCGACGTTGAGGACCGTGGCCATGATCAGGGCTTGGTAGGGAGAGAGGACGCGGGTCGAAACGACCGTCGCAATGGCGTTTGGGGCGTCGGTCCAGCCGTTGACAAACTCTGCCGCCAGGACCAGGAGCAGGACTGGGGAAACGAGGAGCAGGCCGTCAGGCATGGTGAGAGCCGGCGGTTAGGCGTTCTTCAGGGCGATACTCTCCACGATATTCGCCACGTCCTCACAGCGGTCGGTGGCCGTCTCGAGGATCTCGTAGATCTCCTTCCACTTGATGACGTCCAGCGGTGGGCGCTCGCCGTCAAATAGAGCGGCCGTGGCCTCCCGGTATATCTCGTCAGCCGCGTTCTCTAAGCGATTGATCTCGATGCAGTGCTCCTCGACATCCTCCAGCTTGGGCATGTGGGAGACCGCCTTGACCATCTGCTCGGCGGAGGTCACGATGATGCCGCACGTCTTCTTGGCCTCAGGGGTCACCCCCTCGATCTTATACAGGACCATCCGCGAGGCCGCAGCCTCTATGGCATCCATGACGTTATCGAGGGCCGTGGTGAGCGCATGGATATCTTCCCGATCGATGGGGGTGATGAAGGTCTGGTTCAGCATCCGCATGATGCGATGGGTGATCTTGTCCCCTTCGTGCTCAAAGTCCACGATCCTCTTCCACGATTCTTGGGGATCCCGATAGTGGTCGAACATCTCCTGCAGGGCCTGGGCCCCTCCCAGGGCGTTCTGCGCCGCCTCTTTGAACAAATCGAAGAACTTTTCTTGGCGGGGGATCAACCGAAACACGGACCCTCCCCTGGCATTCCCCGAACCACGATGTAGCCTACCAGCCGTGCGAACAGGTTGTCAACCATCCGTCGGCCGATAGATCGTGACCCACCGACTCCGCTCGGCGTGGCGTTCCAGAGCGAGTTGGATCAGCCGGTCCACGAGATCCGGGTAGCTGAGGCCGCCGGCCTCCCAGAGCTTGGGATAGACCGACGTAGCCGTAAAACCTGGAATCGTGTTGATCTCATTGACGTAGAGCTGTGCCGAGGCCCGCTCCAGGAAGAAATCGACCCGGGCCATCCCGGCGCAATCAATCGCCTGATAGGCCCTGATGGCCTGTGCCTGGACATCCCGGGCGAGGGGTAGAGGGAGCAGAGCCGGAATCCGCACCTCGCTCATGCCGGGCTCATACTTGGCCCGGTAATCGTACCAGAGCCGTTTGGGGACGATCTCGCCGACGACCGACGCCTCCGGCGCGTCGTTGCCCAGGATCCCACACTCGATCTCCCGGCAGTCAAGGCCTTGCTCGACCAGGATCTTGCGATCGTATCGAAAGGCCTCGGCAATGGCCTGATCGAGGCTCACACGATGCGTCGCCCGACTCACCCCGACGCTCGAGCCCAGGTTGCTGGGCTTGACGAAGATCGGATACACAAAGGTCTGTTCCAGCAGGCTCAAGACCGCGGTGGGGTCTTCCCGCCAGGACTTGGCCGTGAGCACGCGATACGGCACGACCGGGAGCCCGGCCTGCTGGAAGGCGGCCTTCGTCGCCACCTTATCCATGCCGAGCGCCGAGGCCATGACCCCGCACCCCACGTACGGCACACCTAAAAGCTCGAGCAGCCCTTGGACCGTGCCATCCTCCCCATACGTCCCATGTAGGACCGGAAAGGCCACATCGATGGACTCCTGCAGCAAGCGGGCCGTCGCCCCCTGCGGTTCCATGCTCACGAACGGGCGTGCCGACGACCCCGGGACGACGCCGACCCTGGTCCCCTTTTCCACCGACAGTTGATCCGCCCCCTTCACCAAGACCCACTCCCCCTGCGGCGTGATCCCGATGGGAAGCACCTCATACCGAGCAGGGTCCAAGGCGGCCAGTACGGATCGGGCCGAGGCCAGGGAGACCTCGTGCTCGCCCGACCGGCCCCCGAAGAGGACGCCCACCCTCATCCGCGCACCCGCCATCTGATCTCCTCGACCGCACATCCCTGGCGAGGCTGCGGCATTCTGTGGTAAGCTCTCCCCCGCGAAGACGGGTTCAGGGTCGTCGGGAGCGTGCCATGATCCCTGGCTTCAATACAAACCTTTCCCGTGGCCAGCAGACCTACCACGTCCAGACTGAGGATGTGGGGGGAGATACCCCTCACGTCCTGACCCTGGCGTACCGCGGCGGCGCCGTGGTCGCCCACATCAAGACGCCCTACAGCGAGCGCCTCGGACCACACCCTTCCCCCGAGGCGGTGCGCGCCCTCATGACCAGCCAGCACCGCCAGATGATCGCGGACATTCAGGCCGGAAAATTCGAGGGCGAGCGACGCTGATCGGCTCACCGAAGCCCCGACCATCGCCGGGTGAGATCCGTGTGAATCCCCGCCTGGTCCAGGATCCGTCCGACAATTTGGTCGAGCATCTCGGAGATCGTGGTCGGGCGCTGGTAAAAGGGGGGAATCGGAGGCGCGATCGTCACGCCCAGGCGGGCGAGACGTAGGAGGTTTTCGAGATGAATGGCGTGGAGCGGACTCTCGCGCGGCACGAGGACCAGGCGTTTCCCCTCCTTGAGGATCACATCCGCCGCCCGCCCGATGAGGTTATCCGCAAACCCCGATGCGATGGCGGCGAGGGTCTTCATGGAGCAGGGGGCGACGAGCATGGCCCGGATGTTCGGGGCCACGTAGGAGCCGCTGGCGAGGGGCGCCGCCATGTCGTGCGGCGCATGATAATATGTCGCTAACGCCTTGAGGTCCCCGATCGCCCGCCCCGTCTCCTCCCGGATGACGATCTCGGCGCCCTGCGAGATGATGAGGTGGACCGCATCGCCGCGCTCGGCCAACACCTCCAGGAGGCGCACCCCAACAGCCGCTCCGCTCCCCCCCGTGATGGCCAGAACCAGCTCCTGACCCGCTGCGTGCATCCCACCAGCCCTCGTGCCGGCACGACCGGGCCCAACATCGCACACGGCCCCAGACGTGTCAACAGGAATCAGAGCTGTTTGTAGATGTAAGCGCCGAGGAGGAGCCCGAGGAGGGAAGCGAGATTGATGCGGACGATGAAGCCGAAGGTGAGGGAAACGATCCTGAGGTCCAGGGTGGCCGGCGGATCGAGACCCGGCGAGATCCCCCGCGAAAAAATGCGGTCAAGAATGCCACCGGGAAAGAGGTAGGCGATCAACTCTCCTAAGGCAGCACCGATGAGGGCCCCCAGGATGATGATCACGACAAACGCAGTCGTTCCCCCGGGTTTCTTCGCCAGGGCCCACCCCTCCTTTGTACCCGGGCATCTCTCAATCTACTGCGCAGTATGAAAGCCGGGAGTATGCTGGCACGAAAGCACACTGGATGCAAGGGCGAAATTCGGATTAGCGCGGGGGCGGCCTGAGAAAGCGCAGTTGCGTGGCGACCGCTTCTGCGAGAGCAGGGATCGTAAACGCGGTCGGCATGATGTGCGCCGCGAAGCCGTACCGGGCCGCCGTCTCGGCGGTGATCGGCCCGATGCAGGCGATGGTCACATCCTTGAGGAGCGCGGCGAGATCCTGCCCCGGAAGCATCTCGACAAAGTTCACCACGGTCGAGGAGCTGGTGAAGGTCACTGCGTCGATCTGCCCGGCCCGCAACAGATCCAGGACGGCGTCGGCCTGATCGGCCACCGGCACGGTGCGATACACGGGCACGACCTCGACCTGGGCTCCCCGCTCGCGAAGCCCAGCGGGGAGGACCTCGCGCGCCTCGGCCGCCCTGGGGATGAGGAAACGCATTCCGCTGAGATCTCGGTCCAAGGCCTCGAGGATCGCCTCGGCGCGGTACTCATCCGGCACCAGGTCCGGATGCAGCCCCACCTCTTGCAGCGCGGCCGCCGTCGCCGGACCGATCGCGGCCACCCGGATGCCGTGGAGTGCTCTGAGGTCTCCGCCCCCTTCTTGCAGGCGCTTGAGAAAGCAGCGGACCCCGTTGGCACTGGTGAAGATCACCCAATGAAAGCTGGCGATGCGTTCGAGGGCGTGATCCACCGCCCCCCATTCGTCCGGCCCACGGAGGGCAATCGTCGGGCATTCGATCACCTCCGCCCCATAGTCCTCGAGGAGCTCGGCGAACTCACCCTGTTGCTCTCGCGCTCGGGTCACCACGATCCGCCGACCACAGAGGGGTTTCTCCTCGAACCATCTGAGCTGATCGCGCAGTCTCACGACCTCCCCCACGACGATAACGGTGGGTGGGCGTATCCCCTGAGCCTTCTCCACGATGTCGCGCAGGCTCCCCGTGATGGTCTCCTGGAGGGGCCAGCTACCGGACCGGATGACCGCGACCGGCGTCTCCGGTGCCGCCCATGCTTCACGAGAGCTGCCACGATCTCTGGGAGACGCTTCGTCCCCATGAGGAAGACCACCGTGGCGATGCCGGCAAGCGCCCGCCAATCGATCCCCGAAACCTCTTCGGCCGGGTGGCCGGTGACAAAGGCCACGGTCGAGGCCAACTCCCGGTGGGTGAGGGGGATCCCCGAATAAGCGGGAACCGCGATGGCAGACGTGACACCCGGCACCACCTCGAAAGCAATCCCTGCCTCGTGGAGCGCCTCTGCCTCCTCGCCCCCTCGACCAAAGATGAAGGGATCGCCACCCTTGAGCCGCACCACGACCTGGCCCCGGCGGGCTCGCTCGATCACCAGGCGATTGATCTCCTCCTGGGGCAGACTATGTTCCCCTCCCCGCTTCCCCACATGGATCCGCTCGGCATCGGGGGGGGCGTAACTCAGAAGGCGCTCATTGGCCAGGGTGTCGTAGATGATCACCTCGGCCCGTTCCAGACAGTGCTTCCCCTTCAGGGTCAAGAGGCTAGGGTCGCCCGGGCCTGCGCCCACCAGGTACACTTTGCCTTTGCGTTCAGCGCTCATGCTTCATCGTTCACGGTTCAGAGTTCAGGGTTCAGAGGTGGTTAGTGTTTGGTGGTTGGTGATTGATTGAAAGGCACCAGCCACTAGCCACCATCCACCGGCCACTCGCGCTGATCCATGCACGGATCAGGGGGCGGCGGGAGGCTCGAGGGTTGTGCCGGAAAGCTCCCGGATGATCCGATCCGCCCCACGCCGCAGTAGCTCTTCCCCAATGGCGAACCCGATCTCCTCGGCGAGGGCGCTGGGCCCCTTCCGTTCGCCGCGGACCACCCCGGTCCCGTCCGGATTGATCACCAGTGCCACGAGACGAAGCTCGGCCCCCTCGAGCCGCCCATACGCGGCGATCGGAACCTGACATCCCCCTCCGAGCCGCTTGAGGAAGGCCCGCTCCGCAGCAATCGTCAAGGCACTCGGCCCGTGAGTCATGGGCTCGACCAGGTCGCGTACCCGCTGATCGTGTGCACGAATCTCTAGGCCGAGGGCCCCCTGGCCGACAGCGGGGAGGCTGATCTCGAGCGGGAGCACCTCCGTGATCTCCTGCTGCCGCCCGAGGCGGTTTACCCCGGCAGCCGCAACCACTAAGGCGTCGAGTCCCTCGGTGTCGAGTTTCCTCAGCCGAGTATCCAGGTTCCCCCGGAGCGGCACCACGGTCAGGTCGGGCCGAAAATGCAGGAGCTGGGCCTGCCGCCTCAGACTGCTCGTGCCGATCCTGGCGCCGGAGGGCAGAGCATCCAGTTTCTCTCCCCGGCGCGAGATGAGGACGTCGGACGCGTCTTCTCGCTCGAGAATAGCGGCAATGCTGAGGCCCGGGGCGATCTCGGTCGGGACGTCCTTCATGCTGTGGACCGCCACGTCCACTTGACCATCCAACAGGGCCTCCTCGATCTCCTTGATGAAGAGCCCTTTGCCCCCCACATGAGACAGGGGGATGTGGGCGAACATGTCGCCGCTGGTCTTGATCTTCACCAGCACCGGCGTAAGCTCCGGGTACCTGCGCCTGAGCTCGCTCGCGACCCGCTCCGCCTGCGCGACGGCGAGCAGGCTCCCCCGAGTGCCAATTCGCAGTTCACGGTTCATGGTTCACCGTTCACGATGACCGATGACCGTTCACCGATGACGTAGGAGGGTAAGTAGGATCTCCGGTCCGCGGTCGTCGGTCATCGGTCATCGGCTATCAGTCGTCGTCCTGGAGGCCGAAGAGCCGGCGCAAGGCGCTCACATAGAGGAGGCCGTCGCGGTTCACGGACTGGCGCTTCAGCTCGGTGGTGGGGTGGTGCAGGACCTTGTTGATGATGCCGTGGGCCAACGTCCGCACCACGTCCTGCTGGGCGGGGGTGAGCCCCGGCAGGCGGCTGAGCGCCTTGGCAAGCTCCGCCTCCCGGATCTCCTCCAGGTGACGCCTGAGCATCACGAGCGTGGGGACCACCTCGAGACTCTTGAGCCAGCGGAGGAAGCTCGCCACCTCCCGATCGATCAAGAGCTCCGCCTGCTCTGCCTCGCGCTCGCGCGCCAGCCGATGGCCGGCCACCACCCCTTCCAGGTCATCGATGTCATAGAGATAGACATTATCAATCTCGTTCACTGCAGGATCGATATCCCGCGGAACGGCGATATCGATGAGGAAGAGGGGACGGTTGCGCCGGAGGCGGATAAGCTCCTCTACGTCGGCCCGGTGAACGATATGGTGCGGGGCGGCCGTGGAGCTCAACACGATGTCGGCCTGGAGCAGCTCCTGGTGGATCTGGTCGAAGCGGACGGCCCGGCCCTCAAGCTGCGCCGCCATCTCGACCGCCCGGTCGAAGTGACGATGGGCGACGACGACCGCCTGGACCCCCTCGCCCCTCAGGTGCCGGACCGCCACCTCCGCCATCTCGCCAGCCCCCAGGATGAGGACCGTTCGACCACTGAGTTCGCCGAAGATCGTCTTGGCGAGCCCAATGGCTGCCGAGGGGATCGAGACCGCTGCCTCCCCGATGCCGGTCTCCGTCCGCACCTTCTTGGCCACCCCTAACGACCGCGTCATCAAGGTGTTCAGGATCGGCCCCGTCACCCCCTGGGCTCGGGCTACCTCGTACGCCGCCTTGACCTGGCTCAGAATCTGAGATTCCCCCAGCACGAGCGAGTCGAGGCTCGCGGCCACCCGGAATGCGTGGCGGACAGCGGCGTCGTGGCGATGCCAATAGAGCCGGTCTTCAAAGAGGGCGAGCGGAGTCCGGGTCCCTTCCGCCAAGAGGCGCGGAATCGTCACCTGGGCGTGCTCCGGGTTCTCTGTGACCGCATAGACCTCCACCCGGTTACAGGTCGAGAGCACGAGCCGCTCGTTGACTCCCCCCTCCTGTACGAGGCGTTCGAAGAACGGGGGCAGCGCTGTCCCAGAAAGGTGGAGGCGCTCCCGGATCTCCACCGGCGCTGTCGTGTGATTGAGCCCAACCGTCAGGATCACCATGGCTCAGTTAAAGGTATGGGGGCGGCCGAGCAGGACACTCACCCCGAGAAAGGTGGCCAGCACGGCGCTGAACCCGAGGATCGCCAAGAGCGCTGCCTTTCGCCCGCGCCACCCGGCGGTAAGCCGGGCCTGCAGGAGCCCCGCGTAAATCACCCAGGTGACCAGGGAAAGGAGCTGGGTCGGGTCCCACATGAGGATCTGGCCCCGGGCGGCCTGGGATTGGATCGCGCCCGTGATGAGCCCCGCGGTGAGCAGGGGAAAGCCCACCAGGAGCGCCCGGTGCCCGAGTCCATCCAAAAAGTCCAGGGAGGGGAGCCGGTAATATATCACGCCGAGGCTCTTGGACTTGAGCTGCCGTTCCTGCAACAGATACATCAAGCCCACGCCGCAGGTGAGCGCCAGGGCAGCGCTCCCCAACAGGACAAAGGTAACATGCAGCCAGACCCACGTATTCCGGAAAGCCGGGCTCAATACCGCGGACCCTTTCGGCACGCTGGCCGCGGCGAGCGCCGTCAGCAGCACGATCGGGAGAACGAAGGCCCCGATGACCTTCCGCCGGAAGCGAAGCTCGAGGCCCAGATACACCAGGACCGTCGCCCAGGCGAAGAAGGAAAGGGCTTCATAGGTATTACCGAGTGGCGGCCGGCCGGCAGCAATCAGGCGGGCCAGCAGGGCGAGGGTGTGCAGGGCAAAGCCGCCAACCGTGGCGGCTGTGCCGAGCTGGGCAAGGGGGCCGCCTTTGATCCAGAGGAGGAGCAGATAGGCGAGTGTCCCCACGACATACAGTATCAGGGCCCCGTAAAAAAAGATTACATCCATGAGAGGCAGTCCGATGTCCGACGTCCAAAGTCCGACGTCTGAGGTCCGATGTTCGCGGTTCGACGTTGGAGGTTCGAAACCCGAGGTGAGCGTTCAGACTTCATAGTGAATGGTGACCTGTCAATCGTTCATAGAGACCCGTCATCGGTCGACGGTCATCGACACGAGTGCTACGTCTGCCGGGACCGTCGGGGGGTGCTCCCCAGCAGGCCCTTCACCTCCTCCACAAACTCATGCACATCCTTGAACTGGCGATAGACCGAGGCGAAGCGGACGTAGGCGACCTCGTCCAACTCATACAGGCGGGTCATGATCAGCTCCCCGATCTCGCCAGAGTTCATCTCCCGGTCCGGCTGCTCCATCAGGCGGGCCTCGACCTCCTCGGCGATCTTCTCGAGTTCGGCCACGCTCACGGGCCTCTTCTGGGTGGCCTTGAGGAGGCCGCTCAGAATCTTGTTGCGATCAAAGGGCTCCCGGCGGCCATCCTTCTTCACCACCATGAGCTGGACCTCTTCAATGCGCTCGTACGTCGTGAACCGCCGCTTGCAGTTCAGGCACTCCCGGCGTCGCCGGATCGCCGCCCCGTCGCGGGCCTCCCGCGAGTCGACGACCTTCTCCTCCACCTGCCCGCAAAAGGGGCACTTCATCAGGGCCGCTCCTCCGTGTCACGCCCTAACCGTTCGGCTGAGCTCACGGGTGAAGCCGTTCGGTGTACAAGGGGAACTGCTGGCAGAGCTCCCGGACCTTGTCCCGCACCCGCCGCTGGCGGGCCTCGTCGGTCGCATCCTGGAGGACCTCGGCGATGAGCTGGCCGATGAGGCGCATCTCCTCCTCGCGCATCCCCCGGGTGGTCACCGCCGGCGTCCCGATGCGGATGCCGCTGGTCACCGCCGGTTTCTCCGGATCAAAAGGAATGGCATTCTTGTTTACCGTGATCCCGGCCTTCTCCAGCGCCGTCTCGGCCACCTTGCCGGTCAGCCGCTTGGGCCGGAGATCCACCAGCATCAGATGGGTATCCGTCCCTCCCGCGACCAGGCGAAAGCCGAGAGCGCCAAGCTCCTCGGCCAGCGCGACCGCGTTCAACTGAATCTGGCGCTGGTACGCGCGGAACTCGTCACTCAGGGCCTCCTTGAAGGCGACCGCCTTGGCGGCGATGATGTGCATCAGGGGGCCGCCCTGGAAGCCGGGAAAGAGGTTCTTGTTGAGGACCGCCGCGTACTCCTCCTGACACATGACCATCCCCCCCCGGGGGCCCCGGAGCGTCTTGTGGGTGGTGGTGGTGACGAACTCGGCGTAGGGGATCGGCGAGGGGTGCAGTTTCGCGGCGATGAGGCCGGCGGGGTGCGCGATGTCGGCCATGAGAATCGCTCCGACCGCCGCCGCGATCTCTTTGAAGGTGGCGAAATCGAGGGTCCGGGGGTAGGCGCTGCCGCCGACCACGATCATCTTCGGTCGGTGCTCCCGGGCCAGCCGCTCCACCTGCGCGAAGTCGATCTGCTCGGTCTCGGGATGCACCCCGTAGGGAATGACGCGGAAGAAGCGGCCCGAAAAATTCACCGGGCTGCCGTGGGTCAGATGCCCCCCGTGCGCCAGATTGAGCCCCATGATCGTATCCCCCGGCTGCAGGACCGAGAAGTAGACCGCCATGTTGGCCTGGGTCCCGGAGTGGGGCTGGACATTGACATGCGCTGCGCCGAAGAGCGCCTTGGCCCGCTCGATGGCCAAGGCCTCGGCGCGATCGACGAACTCGCAGCCGCCGTAGTACCGCCGGCCCGGATACCCCTCGGCGTATTTATTGGTCATGACGGAGCCCGCCGCCTCCATCACCGCCTCGCTCACGAAGTTCTCTGAGGCGATGAGCTCAAGCCCGTCGGCCTGCCGCTCCGTCTCCAGGTGAATCGCCTCGGCGATCTCCGGATCCACGTCGCGCAATCGCTTCACTGGTTCCTCTCCGTGAAAAGCCTGCTGGTATGCTGCCAGGTTCAAGCCCTCTTCTGGCCGATGAGATGCGCAAGTTCCTCCGACAGGGTGAAGAGCGCCCTATGCACGGCCGGTCCGTAAAAGCGCGGTCCCGCCCCTGGTCCCAATCGCTCGCCGAAGCGGCCCTCCACGACCCCGGAGGCCAGAGGGTCGAACGCCTCCGCGGCCGTCGCGAGCACAAACCCCCAATCGGCCCGAAAGGAAGGCACGTAGGCCCGGTACGAGTGAAGCCAGGGAAAGATCCTTCCCACCTCCTGCCGAATCCCCCGGTGTCCCGCACAATCCCCGAGATTGAGCTCCAGGGCCTGCATGGCGAGCATCCCGCGGTCGGCCAACCGCTGCCGGATCGCATGGTAGTAGTCTTCAGCGAAGTCACCCGTCACGCGATCGGTGATATCGTGGATGATCACATCAAACAGGCCGACCGGTCCATCGAGAAAATCCACGGCATCCTTACACACGACCGTCGCCCTGGGATCCTCAAACGCCTTCCCTGACCACTCCGGGAGGTACGTGCGGCTGAGGCGGACGACCTCATCATCCATGTCCACCATCACAGCCTCCTCCACCATCCGATAGCGCAGGACCTCCCGCAGCGTGGCCCCCTCCCCACCGCCCAGAATCAGGACCCGGCGGGGATGCGGATGCAGGAGCATCGCCGGATGGACGAGGGCCTCGTGGTAGATATGCTCATCCAGGGCCGCCGACTGGATCTTGCCATCCAGGATCAGCATCTTGCCGAATTTGGGGCTCTCGACCACCTCGATGGTCTGAAACTTCGACTGCCCGGAGTACACAGAGCCAGACAGGGCGTACCCGTGGAACTCATGGCGATCAATCTGGTCGATATAGTAGAACCCGGAAAGAGTAGTCATCTTCCGACCCCTGAAGAATTGAGCACTTAACGCAGTCGATGCTACTCTACCCGCGTTACATTGTCAACCGCGAACTTCCGCTGCGGGCGAGAGATTCAGCTATGGGAGGGAAATCCGGGGCGGGATATTGGTAAAGCTGGAACGCCCATCAGGGTTGAAAAAACGGTACCCAGCGGAGGGCGACGCATGGCGAGAGAGCAGAGTGGAGGACTGGCCGTAGCGCTCCAAGACCTTGGTCACATACTCGCGGGTCTCCCGGTAGGGGGGAATGCCCTGGTACGTGGCGACCGCCATCTCTCCCGCATTGTAGGCCGCCAGGGCCGAGCGGAGATCCCCCTGAAAACGATGGAGCAGATCGCGGAGGTATCGGGTCCCGCCGCCGATGTTCTCCACGGGATCGAACGGGTTTTGCACCGCATAGCGGTCCGCGGTCGCGGGCATGAGCTGCATGAGTCCCATCGCCCCCTTGCGAGAGACCGCCCACGGATCGAAGTCCGATTCCACCGCGATGACGGCCTCGATCAGGCGAGGGTCAAGGCCGACTCGATGGGCGGCGGACCTGATCAACGCCTTGAGCCCAGAGGGCTGCTCGCCAGGCCGGATCCCGCGGGAGATGACGGGATGGGGAGGGATGTTCGTATAGTGAACCATGCCGGAGGCATCCATCCGCCGGTAGATTTCCCCATCGCCCGCCGCTCCATATCCGGGCAGCAGGGCGACGAGGAGCGGTCCCCACAAGAGTCGGCTCGCTTTCCCCATGATCCCTTCCGCAAAGGATTAACGCGCTACGGGGCCTCTATTGCAAGTGGTGCAAGTCCCGTACCGATTCGGACCCCGATCGGGACGTCAGACATGAGGAGCAAAGAGGCGGAGGACCCCCATGAAAGCCATCCCGCCCACCACCGAAACGATGACCTTCCAGTTAAATTTCCGATGGGCCTCCGGCAGCAGATCGCTGGCCCCGATGTAGATGAAATCACCGGCGATAAAGGCCAGGACCTTCTCGTGGAATGGCCCGGGGATGAACCCCGCCAACACGGCCCCCAGCGGATAGAGAAGCCCCGCCAGGCTGAGGGCTGCAACGATACGCGGCCTGCTCCACTGGGCATGCTGCATGATCAGGGCAGAGGTGATCCCCTGCGGAACCTCATGGAGGACGACGGCAGCGGTAATGGACAGCCCCAGGACCGGGTCGATGAGATATCCCACCGCGATCCCCGCCCCATCCACGAAGTTGTCCAGAGCCATCCCGACCACCGCCACGGGTCCGATGTGGTGCGTTTCGCATTCGCTCTCGCCGCAGGCGTGGATCATCATCACCTTTTCCAGGACGTAAAAGGAAACAAATCCGAGGGCCAGGATGAGGGCATCCTCCTTGATGTTCACCTCCGGGAGGATGTCGAGGAAACTGACCGCGATCAAGACCCCCGCCGCGAATCCGATGATATACCGGGATTCGATCTTCGCGGTCTTCCCGCGCAGGGCAAGCCAGCCGGCCACGACATCGGAGAGTCCCGCGACCGTTGCATAGAGGTAAATCATCTCGCCGACCTCCTCATCGCGCGTCTCGCCGACAGGCCCGACAGAGACCGAAGAGCTCGAGGACGTGGGACCGGACCGCAAAGCCGGTCCGCTTTCGGATGTGACGTGTGAGACCGGCGGCCTCGACCGGGCAGGCGGCCACGTCCTCAATGCGCCCGCAGGCGTCACACACCAGGTGGTGATGGTGATCCCGGTAGTCGTCGGCCAGCTCGTACCGGGCCGCGCCCTCTCCTAGTTCAACCCGGTGGACGACCTTCAGGCGCTCGAAGAGGCGCAGCGCCCGGTAGACCGACGACAGGTTGATGCGCGCGTCGCGTAAGGCCCGGTGGATCTCCTCGGCCCGCAGGGGACGCGGAACCGTCGACAGCACGGTCAGGACCGCCGACCGGGCCCGAGTCCACGAATATCCCTCCCCACCCAGGAGGTCTTTGAAATGTGTGATGCCGTGGCGCATGAGCGGATATTGCAAATAATTTGCAAAATCGATTCTAGTCGATCCGCCGCCGCCGTCAAGAGGAAAAGGCTCCCGCCTTGTCGGCGGGGCGACGGGGTGTATAATAGGGCGGCGCCGGTACAGCGCGAAGGGAGGCCGGATGGGCGAGACGAGCGGGACCCTCTTTGAGCGATTGGTCCAGGTCATGGCCACGCTCCGGGCCCCCGGGGGCTGTCCCTGGGATCGAGAACAGACCCGAGAGTCGCTCAAAGCCTTTCTCATCGAAGAGGCGTACGAGGTCTTGGAGGCGCTGGACCAGGGGGAGACTGAGAAGCTGCAGGAGGAGCTCGGGGATCTGCTGCTCCAGGTGGTCTTCCACGCCCAGGTCGCCACGGAGCTCGGAGAATTCACGGTGAAAGAGGTGCTCGGCAGCATCACGGACAAGCTCATTCGCCGCCACCCCCACGTCTTCGGCGAGGGCCGGGCGGAAACCGCGGCCGAGGTCCTGTCGAACTGGGAGCGGCTGAAGCAGGCCGAGCGGGGCGGGGTGAAAGAGGTCTCGGTGCTGGCTGGGGTCCCCAAGACCCTGCCCGCGCTCCTCCGAGCCCAGCGCCTGCAAGACAAAGCGGCCAGGGTGGGGTTCGAATGGGGAGAGACCGCCCAGGTCCTTGAGAAGGTGGAGGAAGAGCTCGCGGAGCTGAAGGCGGCGATGGGGAAGGGAGCCGAGGCGACCGAGGCCGAGTTGGGAGATCTCCTGTTCAGCCTGGTCAACCTCGCCCGGTTTCTCAACCTGAATACCGAAGAGGCCCTCCGGAAGTGCATCGAGAAGTTTACCCGCCGGTTTCGGCACATCGAAACGGTGATCGCCGAGCG
>Ga0209342_10000837_pt1 | contig 35570 bp, 31 predicted proteins | sample RifCSP16_2_FD_184023 | JGI IMG/M metagenome (GOLD analysis project Ga0209342, IMG submission 184023) | Soil microbial communities from Rifle, Colorado - Rifle CSP2_sed 16_2 (SPAdes) (version 2) | ecosystem: Environmental > Terrestrial > Deep subsurface > Rock core/Sediment | place: Rifle...
CCCCGGTCGCGGTCCCTGAAGCCGCCTCCACCGCCGCCGCCTCGGTCGCGGTCCCTGAAGCCGCCTCCACCGCCGCCGCCCCGGTCGCGGTCCCTGAAGCCGCCGCCGCCGCCCCGGCCCCGGTCACGGTCGCGGAATCCCCCGCCACCGCCCCGGCCCCGGTCGCCGCCGCGGAAGCCGCCGCCTCCGCCGCCGCCCCCGCGTCCACCGCGGAAGCCGCCGCCTCCAAAGGAGCCGCCTCCCTCGCCCGAAGGCGCGCCCTCGCGGGCCGCCTCGAGGTAAAGTTCGGGTTCGCCCTCGGCCTCGGCGGCTTTCGCCCACCGCTCCCTGAGCGCCTCCTTCTGAATCTCGTGGATGACCTTGACGGCCGCTTGGTTGTACGCAAGCGCCTGCTCCCACTCGTCGCGCGTGAGGTGCCCGTCCATCTGGAGGAGCACGACCTCGCCCGTCGAGGGGACGATGCCCATGGGGCAGTCTGCCTCGCCGAAGTTGTCCTCAGCCTTATTGAGGTCGAGCGCGACCTTCCCGTTGATCTTGCCCGACGCCACCGCGACCACAAGGTCGCGCATCGGGATCCCCGCGTCGGCGAGCGCCACGGCCGCGGCGGTCATCGCCGCGCAGCGCGTGCCCGCGTCGGCCTGGACGACTTCCATGAAGACGTCGATTGCCGTCCGCGGGAACTGGTCCGTGAACACGACGGCGGAGAACGCCTCCGAAATGACCTTCGAGATCTCCTGCGAGCGCCGGTCGGGGCCCGGCCGCTTGCGGTCGTCGACCGAGAAGGGCGCCATCGAGTACCGGCAGCGCACGATCGCCTTCGAGGGCGACTGGTCGTGGCGCGGGTGCACCTCGCGCGGCCCGTAGACGCCGACGTAGACCTTGTTGTTCCCCCACTCGATGTACGCCGAGCCGTCCGCGCGTTCGAGCACGCCGGCCTTGATCTTGATCGGGCGCAGCTCGTCGAGCTTTCGGCCGTCGAGCCGCATTCCATCGTCCTTCACCAGCACAACATCCGGATTTGCTCCTCCCATGAGTATTCCTCCAACGTTTTGTGAGAGTCAAGGGCAGCCGAAAGGCGGCCCTATTCCTCCTCCTTCGCGGCGCTCTCGCGCCGCTTCGTCTCTTCTCCGTCCTCGCCCTGCGCGGCGCCAACCTGGGCCTTCGCCTCGTCGGCCGTGCCGAACCCCGCGGAGGCCTGCGCCTCGGGCGCGGGCTCCCGCCCGTGCTCCTTCAGGTACGCGTCGAGCGAATCGGAAAGCCCCGGCGCGTTCGCCTCGCGCTCGATGAGGCGGATCGCCCCTACGGCGACTTCCATGTCTTTCAGGTCGCCGTCAACCCACACGCGCCCGTTTGCGGCCGCGTAGATCCGGCAGTTCGTCCACTTCTTGATCTTCTCGAGCCTCTCGCCGCGCTTCCCTGCGATGTGCGCGACCTTCGTGTGCGGGACCTCGACGACTTGCCCGCCCTCGAGCTTGCGGAGGCCCGGGCCACTCAGCGTCAGGAAGACGCGCTTCACTTCATCGACCTTGAAGACCTTGCAAAGGACGGCCTCGCCCACGTCGACATAGCGCGCCGTGTCGCCGAAATCGACCTTCCAAGGCACGTCGTTCACGTGGAGGGACGTGGGCTGGCTCGCCCGGATGTCCACGGTCCAGTTCGAGGGCCCGAGGTCGAGCACATGGCCGATCACGACGTCGCCCTGGCGCGCGTTGTAGACGCCCGAGAGCGGCACGACCGTAAGGACGCCCTTGTGCGCGAGCGCAAGCCCGACGAGCGAGGCGAACGCCTTGCCCCCCTCTTCGTAAGTGCCCGGGCCCGCCTTGAGCCCGTTGAGTTCGATCGCATCACCAGGCAGGACAAACCGGACTTTGACCGGCGCGCCTGCCCCTTCGCTTGCCACTTCCACGCTTTCCACAGGAATCCCTTTCTCGCCGCCCCGGTTCTTCTAAACGGGAGAGCGACCGGGCGCCCCGCGCCTTGGCGCGGGGGCCCTCAAGGGAGCCAATCGGCGGACGGTCTTCATCCGGTTGCCTTCCTTCGTCTCGCGCCTTACAAAAAGCCCCCGAGGGGCTCAAAGGCGCAGGGCACCTAGACCCCGCGGCAAGGGCGCGCTTCAGTCGTCGTCTCTCGCTTTCAAAGCCGGGCAAACCGGCAGCGGCAGATAAGGGTTTGCCACACGCCGTGAGGAAACGAATCGGAGCGGCAGCCCCCTTGACCCCAGGCAAAGGTTGATGCGACGGCCCCCCAAACACGGGCGCGATGGGCCGGCCCGCCGCCTCCCTGTGCCTCCTGCTCATCGCCCTTCTTGCCGCCGGCCCCGCCCTTTCGGCGAGCGGGGCCCCCGACGCCCCGTCGGTTGTCAAGCGCGAGCTCATCCGCGAGTCGGCGCGCCTCTCCGACCTCGGCCAGGCCGCGGCCCGCGACGCCCTTGCCCGCGCCTTCGAGGTCCCCGTGACCGAGGCCGACGTCGTCGCGGCCCTCTCACGCGCGATGGTCGAAAACGGCTCATCCGAGTACGTCGCGGGTTTTGAGGCGATCGTCGCCTCCGGGCCCGCCTCGGCAATCCCCCACGGCGAACCGTCGGACGACGCGGCGAACCTGATCCTGCCCGGCGAAGTCGTCGTCGTGGACATCGGCGCGCGCTACAAGGGCTGGGTGAGCGACAACACGAAGACCTACTTCATGGGGCCAAACCCGCCCGAGGAATTTGTCGAGATCTACGGCGTCGTCAAGGAGGCGCAAACGCTTGCAAGCGCCGCCGTGCAGTCCGGGGCGCTCGCGCGCGACCTCGATTCCCTTGCGCGCACCTTCATCGACTCGAAGGGGTACGGCGAGTTCTTCATCCACTGCCTCGGCCACGGTGTCGGCCTCTACGTCCACGTGCCGCCCATGCTTTGCCCCGACTCCGACGACGTGCTCATCACCGCCCGCAACGACGTCGTGGCCGTCGAGCCCGGCGTGTACCTGGAGGGGTGCTTCGGCATCCGCATCGAGGACGACTTCGCCGTCCTGCGGACCGGCGCCGAGCGCTACACCTTCGCGCCCTCCGAGCTTGAGGAGATCCTCATCGCGCCGCCCGCCCTGTGGAACGGCTCCTCGCCCTCCGGCGAGTTCGCGGACTTCTCGGGCTGCGCGTTTGCCGTCGACCCCGTGGCCGCCGCCGGCGGCCGAAACCCCGTCCCCGCGGCGCCTCCCGGCTCGCAGGCCGGGCTCCTCTGGGCCGCGGGCGTGGCGGTGGCCGCGGGCGCGGCCCTTGCCTACCGCTTCGCGCCCGTCGAGGTCAAAGTCCGGCTCGCCGCCGCCGCCCACCGCCCGGCCGCGCGGCTTGCCGGCCTCCGGCGGCGCTGACGCACGCGCCTCACACGACATGCTTGTCGAGCTTGCGCACCTCGACGTCGCCCTTTGTGCGCTCGTTCAGCCGGTCGATCACGTCGCCGACCATGCCGGCGGGCACCTCGAGGACCCCGATCCACGCGCCCCCGCCCGTCCACTCCTCCTTCTTGACCGTGCCCATCCCGTGGAGGTCGTTGTAGATCCTCCCGTAGTTCTCGCCCGAGACGCGGATCGCAAGCTGCGCGCGCTCGACCCGGATCGGGATGAGCGGCTTGATCGCGTCGATGACCTCCTTCACCTGGGCCTCGACGGGCTTGAAGGGGTCGATGTGCACCCGCGCCTCCGCCATCGCGGTCTCGATCCGCTGCGGCGGGTGCGGGCCCTTCGTCTGCGGGTTGATCGCGTTCCTCACGATCTCGGCAACGACCTTCTTCCGCATGGCCTCCGTGAGCTCGCGCCGCTGGTCGGTCGTGAGCTGGACCTCGCCCTTCTTGAGGATGTGGCGGACGCAGGCGGTGAAGTCCGTCGTGTTGAAGATCTTCTGCAGCGATTCGCTCGAGGCCTGCGAGCCCTTGCGCGCGTCCTTGAAGATCTTGTCGGCCGCAAGGAGGTCCGAGAGGTTCGAGCCGTCCGGCGCGAGCTTTTCGGTGATCTTCGGGTCGACGAGGATCTCGAAGCGCTCGCCGTGGCTCTCGAAGCGCGCGACGACCGCGTCCTCGACGCTTACCACAAGGCGCCCCCCTCGAGGGGCCCGGTGAGGCCGACCTCACTCGGGCTTCTTTTCGGGCTTCGGGTCACCCTCATGCGCCTTCAGGTACTGCTTCACGTACTTAGAAACCTCGTCGGGGTCGAGTTTGCGGAAGCGCTTCCCCTTCTCGATGAGCCCGATCTCGACGGAGACCTCCGAGATCTCCCCCTCGGTGGCCTTCGCGAGGGCCTCGAGGCCGAGCGCCACGGCCTCGTCGCGCTTCAGGTCCTCCTTGTACTTCTCGTCGAAGACGGCCATCGCCTCGTTGCGGCCCGAGCCGATCGAGCCGGCCTTGTAGGCCATGAGCGCGCCCGAGGGGTCGGTCTCGAAGAGGTGCGTCCCCGCCGAGTCCACGCCCGCGATGAGGAGAGAGGTCCCGAAGGGCCGGACGCCGCCGTACTGCGTGAAGTTCTGCTTGAAGTCGCAGATCTTCTTCACGAGCATGTCGACGGGAATCGTCTCGTCGTACGTGATCTTGTTGACCTGGGCCTCGACCCGCGCGCGGTCGACGAGGACGCGGGCGTCGGCGACGAGCCCCGAGGTCGCGCAGCCGATGTGGTCGTCGATGACGAAGATCTTCTCAATCGAGAAGGGCTCGATGAGCCGCGAGGAGACGCGCTTGTCGATGATGAGGGCGACGCCGTCCTTGAACTTCAGCCCGATCGTCGTCGTGCCGCGCTTGACGGCTTCCCGGGCGTACTCGACCTGGAACAGGCGGCCGTCGGGGGAGAACACCGTGATCGCGCGGTCATACGCCATTTGTCCAGCTTGCATCGCAGAACCCTCGGCCGGCGGCATCAGGCCGCCTGCACAAAAGGATTGGCTAGGCCCGCGATTTAATGACTAGGTCGTGGCCCGTCCACGCAGGCGCGCCGGCAGTTTGGATTCCGCCGCATTGAACACACGCGGGCCCAAGAGCGTCATGAACGCGCCGAGGAGCGTGAAGCGCAGCGCGAGCGCGAGCACGTCGGACGACGAGGGCGAGCCGAGCCCGAGGGCCAGGAGCCCGAGGACGGGCAGGCCGATCGCCATGCGCGCGAGCCCGAACACCGGGAGCGTCCTCGGGTCGCCGGTCTTCAGCGTCCACTTCGCCCCAAGCTCATCGGCCGCCAGGTGGCCGAAGACCGCGCCGGTCGCCGCGCAGACGATCACGACGCCCTCCCTCGATGTGTTGGCCAGGAGGAGCGCGGGCAGGACAGCTGCAAGAGCGAAGCGCTGCGCGGGGCGCGCCGCGCGGATGCGGCCCTCAAGGGAGGGCGCGGCAAGGAGCACGAAGAGCCCCACCGCAAGGCCGAGGAGCGCGCCGCCCACGACGTCCCGGCCGTAGTGGACCCCGAGGTACATCCTCGAGAGGCCGACGGCAACCGTGACCGCCGCCCCCGCAAGCGCGACCGGCGCCTTGCGGAGCTTCGCCGCAAGCGTCCCCCAGGTCGTGGACGCGGCCGAGGTGTGCCCGCTCGGGAAGCCGTAGCCCTCGGCGCTTGAAAGCCACGCGGTCTCGCCCGCGTCCGGCGGACGCGCAAGCGCGAAGCCGTCTTTCATGATAACCGTCGCCGAGGTCGCCGCGGCGTCGGCAAGCAGGAGCGCGAAGCCGACCCGCCGCGAGAGGAGCCAGTAAAGCACGGGAATTGCCACGAGGTAGGCGTACTGGGAATTCAGGTCGGAAAGCGCGCGCATGATGGGGGTGAGCGCGTCGCTGCGGAGCCCCAGGGCGAAATCGAGCAGCGGGTCGCCGGTTGCCATGGGGGGCCCGCCAGCCGACCGAGGACTGAGGGCGGGCAAATAGGTTCGCGCCGGGCCCCTAGCGGGGCCGAGGCCGCGGGGAGCGCAGGCCGAGCCGCGCCTTGACTGCCGCCACCGTGCCGGAAGTCACGACGGGCGAGAGCGAAAGGCCCCCCGCCGCGGGGGGAGGCGCGTCCGTTGCGAGCCTCGCGCTTGCGGCAAGTTCCCGCGGGACGGCCACGATCGCCCGCCCGCCCTCGCACACGAGGAGGCGGGGCGCAGGCGCGGGGCCCTTAGGGCCCTTTCGCGACCATGCCTCCTCGATTGCGCGCGTGACCTCCCGGCGTGTCGCGCTCGCCGGCGCATAGATGAGGCCGATGTACCGGCGCGCCGGCCGCTTCGCGCTTAAGGACTTCCTCCCCCGCCCGCTCCCCGCGAATTCCCCCCGCTTACTCAAGCCTTCCCGCTGCCCGGCCAGCTTCCTGAATCGCGAGGGGCCGACTCGCGGGGCAACACTATTATAACCGGCGCGGGTTGAAAACCCGAGTCTCCAGCAGGGTGGAGCGCCAGCGCTTCTAGGGGGGAAAAGCACGCCCGATTCCAAGGACGACGCGCCGCCCCCCGGGGCGGCCAAGCGCCCGAAGGCCGCGCAGGAGGAGATGCCCGAGGCCATGCGCGGCGTCGACGTGGCTGCGCTCGACGAAGCCCAGCTTGGCCAGATCCTCGAGAAGTCCTTCCTCGCGAAGACCGACCCCCTCCACAAGCAGCTCGCCCAGTCGGCCGAAATCCGCAAGCAGGTCGAGGAGACCTCCGCCCAGAAGGAGCAGGAGCTCTCCCAGGTCACGAGCGAGAGGCAGAGGCGGCGCACGGACCTCGACGCCACCTTGAAGAAGCTCGCCGACCGGGAGGCGCGCCTCCAGACATTCAAGTCGCGGCTCCAGGCCGACGCGAAGGCCAAGGGCAACGAAGCCGCGCTGCAGGCCGCCGACCGGCTGCGCGAGATCGAGCGCCGCGAGATGGAGATCCGGCGCCGCGAAGCGGGCATGGCCGACCGGGAAAACGCGATTGCCGCCCAGGTCACGGATCTCGAGGGCCGCAAGCGCAAAATGCGCGACGACGCGGAAGAACTCGAGAAGAGCAAGAAGGACGTCGAGGCGCGGTTTTCCAAAGGCGAGATCAGCGCGAAGGAGCGCGACCGCCAGCTCAAGTCGTTCAACGACCAGCTCGTCCAACTCTCCGAGGAGCTGCGCGCCCGCCAGGCGAGCCTCGACCAGCAGGAGGCCTCTCTCCAGGAGGAGCTCCAGGGCGCGCGGGCGCTCAAAGCCCGCCAGGGCGAGACCGAGAAGCAGCTGCGGGAGGAGAAGGACGCCCTCGACCTGAAACTCAAGGAACTCCTCAAGTTCCGCGACGAGTCCGCCGCCCGCGAGCGGTCCTTCCTCGAAGTCGAGCAGGAGATGCAGGCGGAAATGGGCCAGCTCCAGCAGCAGCGGCAGGCGCTCGAGGCCCACGAATCGGTCCTGCAGGAGGACCAGGAGCGGCTCGAGGCCGAGATCAAGGAGGCCCGCGACGCGGCCCAGCGGATGCGCGAATCCGAGGAGGACGCTCGCAAGAAGCTCTCGGCCCTCGAGACCTCGCTGCGCTCCGCGGTCGAAGAGGCCTCCACCCTCAAGGCGCGCCTTGCGGAGGAGTCCCAGCGGCGCGAAGTCCAGGAGAAGGAGGCGGCGCAGCGCAAAGGCGAGCTCGAGCGCTATGAGCGCAAGCTCCACGAGGAAATCTCGCTAAGGCAGCGCGCCGAGCGCGCGCTCGAGGAGGCCAAGCGGGGCCTCCTGGAGGCCGAGGAAGAGCTCAAGCGGCAGACGACCCGGGGCGAGGAACTCGAGAGACTCCTTTCGGGCGGCGAGGCCAAGATGGTCGAGCTCGAGGCGAGCCTCGAGGTCGCCCGCGGCGAGTCCCTCAAGCTCACGAAGAAGCTCCAGGCCGAAGACAAGGAGCTCGAGGTCCTCAAGCGCCAGCTCGACGAGCAGAAGAGGCGGCGCGAGGTGAGCGAAGGGCGCATGAAGGAGCTCGAGGAGGCCGTCCTCACTCTCGAGCGCGAGGTCGAGGCGGACACCCTGAAGCGCAACGTCATCCAGGAGCACTTCGACAAGCAGACGAAAGACATCGCGTCGCTGAACACCTCGCTCAACAAGGAACGCGAGACGCTAAAGACGCAGGAGACACTCACGAAGCGCACGCAGGTGGCCCTCGAAGAGGCCCGCACGCAGGTCGAGCGCGAAGTCCAGGCCCGCGGCAAAGTCGAGCAGGAGGCCCGGCGCCTCGAGGACTCCGTCAAGCAGCTCAAGGTCTCCGCTGAGGCCAACGACAAGGCGCGCCAGGTCGCGGAGTCCGACCGCGCCTCGAAGGAACAGCAGCTCGACCGGGCGCTCACGAACCTGCGCGACGAGGAGCGCCGCCGCCAGGAGACCCAGCTCAAGCTCCAGGAGCAGATGGAGGAGCTCCAGCACGTCCGCGATGCGCTCACCCAGGCCGAGCGGCAGCGCGACCGCGACCAGGAGACGGTCGACCGGATGGACCGCGAGATCACCAAGCTCCAGACCGACATGGCGAAGGTCTCGCTCTCGGCGTCCCCGGGGGCCGACGTCTCCGCGGAGATCAAGCACCTCGCCACGGACCTTGAGCGCGCAAAGGTCGACGCGCTCGAGGCCAACAAGCTCGTCCGTGCGAAGGACCAGGCGCTTTCCGACGTCCAGCAGCAGGTCGACAAGGAGCGCCGGCAGCGCAACGAGATCGAACTCCAGCTGCGTTTCGCGATGGAGGAGATCGAGGGCGTGCGCCTCGACCTCAACAAGACGCGCGCGGAGGCCAAGGGCGCGGCTTCCATGGCGGCGCGCGCGGCCGCGGCCGTCCAGAACCAGCCCGCGCCCCCGCAGGCCGCGCCGCAAACGCCCACATCCTCGACCGCCGGCGCCTCGGGGCCTGTGCCCCTCCAGGCGCCCCACGCCTCCCTAGCCTCCGCGGCCCCCGGGCCCGGCCCGCCGATGGCACCGCAGGCGGCGACCCCGTCGGGCACGCAAGCCTCAAGGCGCGACCTTGAGGAGCGGATCTCCGTCCTCTCCTCCTCGGGCTCCGACCTCGCCCCCCTGCGCAAGCTCGACGAATCGGCAACCCAGCAGGCCTCCGCCAGGCGCGCCCTGGCGAAGGGCCGGATCTCGCTGCCCTCGGAGCTCCTCAACTACCTCAACAAGCCGAACGGCCGCTCGCTCATCATCAACGGCAAGCGGCGCACGGGCAAGAGCAACTTCGCCCTTGAGCTCGCCGAGGCCCTCGCGAACTTCGACGACGAGGTCCTCCTGCTCTTCACCCACGAGCCGGACAAACGCCTCCACGACGCCTACGCCTGGGTTGGCGAGAAGCGCCTCCAGGACTTCCTGCTCTTCAACCGGCCGAACACACCCGACGCAATCCTCCAGCCGCCCGGCGCGGACGCGCGGGCCGCGCGCCAGAAGCTCGTCGACGCCGTCCGTTCGCTGAAAGGCGACCTGCCCCCGGGCGCGCTGCCGCCCGTCCTCGACCGGCCGAAGACCTACCGGATCAACACGGAGCGCATCGCCAGGCTCCTTGCCCTCAACCCGGCGATGGCCGAGATCGTGAACCTCTACGACGCCGTCGAGCGCCTCCTGCCGAGCAAGCTCGTCATCGTCGTTGACCGCGCCGATTCCCTTGCCCGCAAGTACGGGATCGAGTACAAGTCCCTGGTTGAGACCCTCCAGCGGGACCTCGTGCGCGGCGCGAACTGCGACCTCATCCTCGTCCAAGAGCGCGACGACCAGCACAACGCGGACAAGTCCGTCGACGGCGTCCTTGTCATGCGCGACATCTCAAGGACGGAGGACTTCCTCGGCGAGATTGCGATCGCGAACCTTACGGACGTCGTGCTCAAGCGCCCGCGCGCCCTCTACCGGTTCGATGAGGGGCGCATCCGCATGATCGAGAGCGCGGATGTCGGGAGCTCGACGGAGGGGTAGCGCCCTTCAAGCTCCCCTGTCCCCCGACCCTGCAAAGGCCGCACCCCTGCGACAAACCCTTATTAATGCCCCCGCCCCGATCGAGGCTCAAAGAGGCGGGGGGAAGCGCCGTGGCCACGCAAGAAGTCCCCGCAATCGCCCCCCGCTCGCCGCTGGACCGCTACATGGCGGCATACCGCAGGCGCGGCGAGATCCTCAAGGCCCGCGAGACCGAAGGCGGCGAGGAAACCGAAGGGCTCACACGCGAAGGCGCCCGCTCGATCACCGTCGACGGCGGCTCGGGCCGCGCCGCCAGCCAGGCCGCGAGCGCCGAGCTCGAGCACTTCAAGGCCGACCTTGCCGCCAAGGAGGAGGAGCTCAACCGCGTCAAGAACGACTTCCAGATCAAGATGCGCAACACAATCGCGCTCCAGCGCATCAAGTACGAGAAGGAGCTCAACGACATGAACCGGCGGCTCGAGCAGTACGCCGAGTTCAAGAAGGCCGACGAGTACATCCGCGTCAAGGAAGACGAATTCGACAAGGCCCGCCTCGAGCTCAAGAAGAAGATGGCCGAGGTCGAGGACCTCCGCGAGAAGCTCATGCGCGCCCAGGCCGGCGAGGGCGTGGTGGGCGCCGCCGTGCTCGGCCTCACCTCCGCCGAGGTCCAGGCGATGGAGGACGAGTTGCGCCAGGCGCGAATGAAACTCGAAGAGTTCCGCGACATGTACTCGCGCGAGGAGAAGCGGCGCGCGGAGATCGAGGCCGAGCTCGAGAACCTCAAGAAGGGCTCGATTGCGATGATGAAGTACGTGACGAACCTCCAGCGCAAGAAGCACGACGAGGAGCTCGAGTCGCTCCGCGAGACGGCCCGCGAGGAGGAATCACGGCGCAAGGGGCTCGAGGAGCAGGTCCAGGCGCTCGAGAAGGAAGTCGTCGAGAAGCGCGAGGCCCTCGCGAAGGCGGGCACCCTCCCGCAGCCCGTCGCCGGGCGCCCGGTCCCGGTCCGGGGCGGGCCCGCCGTGGACAGCGAGGCGGTCAAGGCCAAGGAGCTCCAGCTCGCGGACGCGCGCGCAAAGCTCGAGGCCGAGGACCGGCGCCTCAAGGCCCGTGAGAAGGAACTCACGGAGCAGTTCCAGCGCCTCAAGGAGGAGCGCGAGCTTCGCCGCGAGGAGGCCGACTCCCAGTTCAACAACAAGATGAACGAACTCCCGGAAATGCAGAAGCTCATCGTCGAGCGCGACGACCGGATCAAGGAACTCAAGATCTCGATGGAGTCCCGCGAGGACGAGCTTAGGAAACTCAAGACCGTCGTGAAGTACAAGGACGAGGAGTTCAACCGGCGCCAGGAGGAGCTCGACTACAAGCAGAAGGTCGTCGAGCAGTCGCTGCGCCAGCTCCAGGAGGCCAAGCAGCAGGAGGGCTCGGTCGAACAGCTCGAGATGAAGAAGCGCCTCCAGCAGCTCGAGCGCGAGATTGCGGCCAAGGAAGAGGAGATGAAGGCCAAGGAGTCGTTCCTGCGCCAGAAGGAGGGCCAGCTGCGCATCAAGGAAGAGGCGGCGGTCCGCGAAGACGTCGACATGCGCAAGAAGGAAATCGAGCTCGAGATGAAGGCGCGCAAGGTGAAGACCGGCACGCCGCGCATGGACGACCTCGTGTACGGGGGGTTCCCGATCGGCGGGAACATCCTCGTGTCGGGCCCGGCGTTCATCGGCAAGGAGGTCTTCATGTATGCCTTCGCCGCCGAGGGGCTCCAGAAGGGCGTTCCCGTCGCGATGGTCCTCACGGATGTCGCGCCCGCGTCCGTCAAGCAGGAGCTGGCGGCGATCCTCCCGTCGATCGACGAGTATGAGAAGCTCGGGCTCCTGCGGTGGGTCGACTGCTACTCGCGCGCCATGGGCGAGGCGGAGGAGAACAAATATGCCGCGTTCATCGACCACCCGACGGACTACAAGGCGATCATGGAAGCCATGGAGGTCATCACGGACAGGTGGACGAAGGAGGAGAAGCACCCCACGTACCGCGTCGTGGTGATGTCGATCTCCACCTTCATCACGTACTCGGATGTCACGGCCACGTTCCGCTTCCTCCAGATGCTCACGGGCAAGAGCAAGATGAAGAAGGCCGTCTCGGTCTACGCGCTCGACGAGGCCATGCACTCGGCAACGGACCTTGCAAACCTCGCCCACGCGATGGACGGCTCGATCCAGGTCAAGACGGAAAACACGAAGAACTACATCCGCGTGGTCGGGATCACCGACGCGCAGAACCGCGGGTGGATCTCCTACGAGTATTCGCGGAAGGGCATCAACATCGGCTCGTTCTCGCTCGACAAGATCCGTTGAGGAAGAGCGTTTTTTGGGGTCATTCGAGACCCCGATTCCACGTAAAGAAGGCCTTTAAATACCCAGCCGGCGGCGCCCCACGGAGGGTGGAAAACGGCCTCCCGGCACCCCAACCCTTTTTAAGAAAGCCCGTATTTAAACCCAAGAACGTCCCACTTAAAAGGTGATCTCCCTGCCAGACTTCCGTATCGAGAACGTGGTTGCGACATCTCTCCTTGACAACGAGCTTGACCTGCCCTCGATCGCCCTAACCTTGGAGGGCGCGGAGTACGAGCCCGAGCGCTTCCCCGGGCTTATCTACCGGCTGGAGAGCCCGAAAACGGCGACGCTCCTTTTCCGCTCCGGCAAGATGGTGTGCACGGGGGCAAAGTCGATCCCCGAAGTCCACCAGGCCATCAACACGGTGATTAAGCGGCTCATCGCCTCGGGCGTGAAGGTCTCGGAGAAGGTGGAGATCACGATCCAAAACCTCGTGGCCTCCACGGACCTTGGGAGCCCCCTAAACTTGAACACGATCACGGTGTCGCTCGGCCTCGAGAAGGTCGAGTACGAACCCGAGCAATTCCCGGGGCTCGTCTACCGGATGGACCAACCGAAGGTCGTCCTCCTGCTCTTCGGGTCGGGCAAGATGGTCTGCACGGGCGCGAAGAAGCCCGACGACGTGAAGGAAGCGATCGTGAACATCCTGAACGAGCTCAAGCAGGCGGGGCTCATCCAGACTTGAAGGGCGGGCTTTGGGGGGCGAGGGCCCCGGGGGGCAGGCGGAATGGGAGCCCCTCCGAACGTGCCGGTCTTTGACGACCACTTCCACCTTGACCCCGTCCACGGCGGCTACCAGGCGAGCGTCGACGAGTTCGTGAAGGCGGGGGGCACGCACTTCCTACTCGTGCACAAGCCCGACTTCGAAGCCCTCTCGACAACGGCGGAAGCGTACCGGGCGGAGTTCGTGCGAACGGTTGACATGGGGCGGGCCGTGAACGCGCGGGGCGACGTCCGGTGCTTCGTCGCGCTCTGCCCGCACCCCGCCGAGTTCACGAGGCACGGCGAGCGGCTGGGCTTCGAGGGCGCGTGGGATCTCCTCACGGGGGCCATCGGGCAGTGCGTGAAGATCGCGCGCGAGGAGCCGCTTGTCGTCGCGCTCTCGGAGGCGGGTCGGCCCCACTACGCGGTGTCCGAGGAGATGTGGGCGTTTTCGAACCGGCTGATGGCCTTTGAGTTTGCGGCCGCGAAGGACGCGGGGCTCGCCGTTCAGCTCCACACGGAGTCGGCGACGGTCGAAGTGATGAAGGACCTCGCGGCCCGGGTTGAGGCCTCGGGCCTTTCGAAGGCGAAGGTGGCGAAGCACTACTGCGGGCCGCTCGTGCGGCCGGACGAGAATTTCGGGCTCATGCCGTCCGTGATGGCGTCGAGGCCGAATGTGAAGGAGGCGCTTGGAAAGGGGGACCGGTTCATGCTCGAGACGGACTTCATCGACGACAGGCGGAGGCCGGGGGCGGTGATGGCGCCCGCGACGGTGCCGCGCCGGACGCGGGCGATGCTTGAGCAGGGGGTGGCAGAGGAGCGCGTGTGGAGGATCCACAAGGAGAACCCCGAAGCGCTCTACGGCGTCGAGGTCGAGATCTAAGGGGGCGTTGTGGAAGGGTAGCGCAATTGCGCAGGGTTAATTGGAACGAAGGGAAAGGGCCCCCTGCAATGTCGCCGAAGGCGGGTGGGGCTGCCCTGGCGCTCTGCGCGCTTTTGGTTGCGGGCAACTTGGTGACGGGCCCGGCGGCCGCGGGGGGGCGGGAGGCCGCGGAGGTCGCGCTCGAGGTGCCTCAGGGTCGGTACTTGGATGTCGGGGGCGCAGTCGAGCTAGTGAGCGGTTCGAATGTCCAGGAAGTCCCGGAGCCGTTCGCTGAGTCCGGCGGCGGCCTCGTGCTGGGCTACCTCGGCGGGTCGTTCCCGGGGTGGACCTCGCCGAAACTGCAGAGGTTTGAGTGGGGAAACGCAAACCCCGTCGGCTTGGAAGTCGATCTGGCGCCGGGGCTCCAGTACGACACATGGGGGAATACGACGGCGCGGGGGGCTTACGCGGCGCTCGACGCGGCCGACCGGATGGCGCGCGTCTACTGGTCCTATGCCTTCCCGGCGCAGGCGGTGAATGTGAAGGTCGTGGACCTTGCCGGGAGCACGCTCGTGGCGGACCGGCGCGTGGGGACAACGCCCTACGGGACGGCGAGTGCGGCGGTGGCTGTGGGGGCAAACGCCTCGGTCCACGTCGTGCGGTGGAACACGTCGCTGCTCTACTCGCGGATGGCGGCAAACGGCTCGTGGACGGCAACGAACCTGACGCTCTACAGCGACGGCGGGACGGGGTTCCCGGCCCAGCTGGCTTACGACCGGCCCGCAGGGCTTATGCTGGTCGCTTGGGCGTCGCGGGCGGGGACGGGATACGTGCGAGCCCTTAACGAAAACGGGTCGGCGGCGTGGGGGCCGGTGAGCCTCGGCACGACGGCCGCGAACCTCAGCGTGGGGGCGGTGGGGGACGGCGGGGTCGTGGCCGTATGGTCGGACGGCGCAAGCGTCCACGCGGTAAAGCTCAACGCGACGGGGGGTGTGGAGCTTGCCGACCGAGTGGTCTTTGCAAGCGAGCCGGAGGCGCAGACGCCGCGCCCTGTGCTCCTGCCCTCGGGCGAGGTGCTCGTGGTCTGGTCGTCGGCGGCGGGCGGGGGCGGCTTGAAAGTCCGGGCGGGCGCGCTCGACGCGGCCGATTTGTCCGTGGTGGCGGCGGCCTCCAGCGTCTCGCTGGGGGCCGAGTCCGACGTGAACGCGCGGGCGGCTGCGGCGCCTGACGGCTCCGTTTGGGTCGTTTGGCAAAACGACACAGGGGCCTACACTTCGACGATCTGGGGCGCGCCGCTGCGACTGCGGTGGACGGGGTACCGGGTGGCGGTAGACGCGCCGGACATGACCCTCATCCGCGGCGAAGTGGGCAGTGTCCCACTCGCCTTTGCGAGCCTGTCGCCGGAGGCGGTGAATCTCTCCGTCGGGGCCGTGGTCTCCGTGGGCGCAGGCCCCACGAATTGGACCGCCGGCGTGGTGAATGCCACGACGGGGGCGCCGGTCGCGGACCTCGGTTTGGAGGCCGGCGAGTCGGCGGGCCTTTCCCTGGAGGTCCGGGGGCCGGTCTTCGACCCTACGCCCTACAGGGCCGTGGTGCGGGTCCAGGTGGCGGATGTGCACCGGCCGAGCGTGGTGCTCGACCTTCGCGTCAACGTGACGGTCGTTGCCGGGCACCGTTTCCAGGTGGACCCTGCGGACCAAAACGTGACCGCGTGGCCGGGGGCCACGGCCAATTTGACGTTCACGGTGCGCAACACGGGCCTTGCCGACGAGCAGGGGGTGCCGCTCGCCCTGAGTGTGCCGCCCTTCGACCCGGCTTGGAGCGCCGCGCTTTCGGCGGCGGACTTTACGGCCCCGCGGGGCGCGTCGCAGGCCGTCGTGCTCGCCGTCACGCCGCCGGTCGACGCGAGCGCGGGCGAAAGCTACTGCGGAAGGCTCAAGGTCCAGAACCCCAACGATGTTTTTTCCCTGGCGACCGCGGGGTTCTGCGTGCGCGTGGGGCTCGTGGCAAGGCCCGTCGTGACGCCGGACTTCCAGGCCGTCGAGGTGGACCCCGGGGGCTCGACGCGCCCGGCGTTTGCGATGTTGAACGAGGGGAACGCGGGGCAGCCGGTCGACTGCACGCTGGGGCTCGTGGAGAGCCTGCCCTCGGGTTGGACGGTCCTCGGGAGCCCGTTTGGCGCGCGACTTGCCGGCGGGCAGACGGCGGCGGCTTCGTTTGAGGTCGCCGCGCCGGGCAACGCCCCTGGGGGGCAAGTGCTGAACCTCACGGTGCGCGGCACCTGCGCGGGCAGCGTGGCCGTGGGCGAAGCGCGCGTCGAGATCACCGTCCGGAGCGTGCACAGCGCGGCGTGGAGGTCGCAGGGCACCGCAGTCGACGCCGACGCAAGCGGCGCGGCCTCGTTCGAGTTCACGCTGGAGAACATGGGGAATGTCGGCGAGGCGGTCGAAGTCGAGGTCGTCGCCTCGCCTCCGGGCTTTACCGTCGAAAGCGCGCTTTCCGTCGGGGGCACCCCGGCCGAAGAGGTCCCCGCCTTCGGGCAGGGCAAGGTCGCGCTTCGCGTTCAGGCGCCCGCCGAGGCCCCCTCGGGGTCGTACCAGCTCACGGTGCGGCTGAGGGCGGGCGCGATGGACCCCTGGAACCTCTCGCTTACGGTGCGGTTGCCTGCCGCCTACGGCCTTGAGGCGGCGTTCAATGCGTCGGGACTCGACGTCGGGCCCTCGGGGGTCGTGGGGATTGAGGGCGCGCTGCGGCACCTTGGAAACGTCCGGGACATCTTCGTCGTAACGGTGCGCGTAGACGCGCCGCAGTATTGGGGTGTCGACATGCGCTACGAGCGGGGCGACTCCAACGACACGAGCTTCCTGGGGACGGGGACGCTTACGCTGGCGCCCTACGCGCGCGGGCGGCTCCTCCTCGAGATTACTGCGCCGCGGGAGCCCGTCCCCGTGAGCGTCCCGGTGACGGTCGTGCTGTCGAGCGCGAGGGGACCCACGGCGAGCTTTGCGACGGTTGTGCGGGTCGTGTTGCCGGACCTCACGGTCACGGTCGAGAGCCTGCCTCAGGGGTTTGCCGACCCCGAGCTTGCAGGAGAGGTTGTGCTGAGGGTGGCAAACGCGGGCCAAGCGGCCTCGGCGCCGACGGGACTTCGCGTACTCGTCGACGGAAGTATTGTGCTGGTGGACGAGGTGCCCTCAGTCGGGCCGGGGCTGTCCGTTTTCCTGCGCGTACCCCTCACGCTCAAGGCGGGGGCCCACGCGCTCGCCCTCTTTGTTGACCCGAAGGACGAGCCGGGGGCAAGCCCCGTGGTGGGGCGGGTCTACGAGTCCGACGAGTACAACAACGAGGCGCGGGTGAACTTCGTGGTCGAAGAACGGCCCCCCTCGGAGCCTGCGCCGGAGGCCGCGCCTGTGACGACCTCGCCGCCGGCCTCGATGGGGCTCCTCGCGCTCGTGCCGATCTTGGCGGGCGCGGGTGCGGCGCTCTTCCTGCTCGGAAGGCAGCGGCGCAAGCGCCCGAAGGTCTGAAGTGGAGGGGCGAAAGGCGCGCCCGACCCGCACCCTTTTAGCGGGTTGAGGGATTGCCGCGGGCGGGGGCGCCGGCGTGCTTGAGGAGGTCGTTGTGCCGATCCTCGGCCGGAAGCTCGAGGCCGAGGTGATGCCGGCGCTGCGGGCCGCGCTCTTCGGCCGCGAGCTCGACGCCCTGGCCGCGGTCGTTCGGGGGACGGCGCTCCAAGGGATGGGCGCGCGCGCGACGCTTGAAAGGGACTGGCAGGAGCTTCGCAACGACGTCCTGCACGGGCAGATCGACTACCGCGGAGAGGGCCCGCTGCCGGAGCACTGGAAGCAGTACATCGACAAAGAGGCGGCGCTCTTCGACTGGCGGCACCCGAAGTGGGCGCAGGACGCGGAGAGGCTCGTCGTGGACTTGGTGGTGAAGGCGGCCGAGAAGGAGGGCTGGCAGGGCGAGATCCGCCCGGCCGGAAAGACAGGCGCGGGGCTCGTCGAATTGCTTCTTGAGATTCAGGCGGCGGTGCCGGAGGCGGCGGCGCTTGCCGGCAAGCTCTTGGAGGGGATGCCGGAGTGGATGCAGCACGACAATGCGTACACGGGCGGCTACCTCACGGAGGACGAGGTGGGGGCGATGTTGGAGGTGCTTGGGCCGAGAGCGAATGGCCTCGAGGGGGCGCTGAAGGCGGGCCCGCTCGTGCCCGGGTGGGTTCAGATGCTGAAAGAGGCGAAGAGGCACGGGGTCGGGCTCACCTGGACCGTGCCCATGCTGCGGGGGTAGGCGGTTCGGTGGATCCCGTCGGGTCCCCGGAAATCAGAAGCGCCTCGAAACGTACCCCACGACAGAATCGAACACCTGCTTCCCATCGCCCCACTCGCCCTGCCGCCTTCGGTACCAGTCGGGGTGGTTGATGCCGAGGTACGAGCGCTCGGGGTGCGGCATGATGCCGAAGACGTTGCCCGCCTCGTTGCAGAGCCCGGCGATGTTGGCGGGCGAGCCGTTGGGGTTGTACGGGTAACCGTCGTAGGCCCCCGTCTCGGGGTTCACAAAGCGGAAGACGATCCGCCCCTCGTCCTCGAGCCGCTTGACGACGCGTGCCTCGTCCTCGGGGGGCACCGTGAACTTGCCCTCACTGTGGGCCGACGGAATGTAAAGGACCTCGCCTTTCTTGATCGAGCCCGTGAAGGCGCACTTCGAGCTCTCAACCTTGAGGTAGGTCGGGCGGCACTCGAATCGGTCGGACTCGTTGACGGCAAGCGCGGCTTCGGGCTGAGCCGCCATCGTCTCTGCGCCAAGGTGCGGGAGGAGCCCGAGTTCGACGAGGATCTGGAAGCCGTTGCACATGCCGCCGACGGGCTTGCCGGCCTCGACGAAGGCCTTCAGTTCGCTGCGGGCTTCCGCCTTGAGGCGGGCGGCGAAGATCGCTCCCGCGCGGATGTAGTCGCCGGCCGACCAGCCGCCGGGGAAGATGAGGATCTCGTAGTCCTCGAGGTTGCGCTGCGAGCCGACGCCGGTGGTCTTCCCGAGGACCTGCTTGAGGTGGACGAGTTCGGCGTCGGTGCCCGAGCGGAGGAACGCCTCGAGCATCTCCTGCTCGTTGTTCGTGCCCTCCATCCGGAGGATGCAGACCTTGATGTCGGCGGTCTTCAGGCGAGTGCGACCCCGGAGCCCTTGACCCGCGCGCGGGCATTTGAGTTTGACGGGGAAGCTTAGAGGAGGAGGCCGCCGTCGACGGAAAGGACCTGGCCCGTGATGAAGGAGGCGCGGGGGGAAGCGAGGAAGAGGACGGCGTCCGCGATTTCCTCGGGCCGGGCGCTCCGGCCCGCCGGCGTCGCATCGACTGCGCGCTTGCGGACGTCGGCCGGAAGCTCGTCGGTCATCGGCGTCTGTGTGAACCCCGGCGCCACGCAGTTGACCCGCACGCCGAAGTGCGCGAATTCGAGGGCGGCCGTCCGGGTGAGCGAGACGACGCCTGCCTTCGAGGCGGCGTAGTTGGCCTGTCCGGCCTTTCCGCGAAGGCCGTTCACCGAAGACACGGTGACGATCGCCCCTGCGCCCTTCTCCCTGAACAGGAGGCCGGCCGCCCGCAGGTAGTTGAAGCACCCCTTGAGGTTCACAGCGACCACGCGGTCGAACTCATCCTCGCGCATCTTGAGGATCGTGTGGTCGAGGTTGATCCCCGCGTTGGCGACGACGATGTCGAGGCGGCCGAGGGCGTCCTGCGCGGCCTCGAGGGTCCGGCTCGCCGCTCGGTAATCCGCCACGTCCACCTCGTCGGCCCAGGCGGTCGCGCCAGCCGCCTTGATGTCTCTGAGAACCGCGCGCACGTCGCCCCGCGGGCCGAAGGTCGTGAGGCCCACATTGGCCCCCTCGCGCGCAAACGCGCGGCAGATCGCGGCGCCGATCCCCGACGAGCCGCCCGTCACAAACGCGGCCTTGCCCTTGAATTCGCCCAGAGTAAGGCCCCCGGTCATCCGAGCTTGGCGCCGCACTTCCCGCAAAAGGCAAAGCCCTCGGGGATCCCGGCGGCGTGGCAGGACGAGCAGGTCTTTGCGGGAGGACCCCACAGGTATTCGGGGGACCCCCCGCCGGCGCGCTCTTCCCGCATCTTGCGGGGGCGCGCTTCGCGCTTCTCGACAAACGCGCGCATCCCCTCGAAGGGCTCCTGGGTCGCGAAGTGGACGGAAAGCCAATCGCGCGCGTGCCCCACGGTCTGGTGCCAGGCGAGGTCCTTCCAGAAGTTCACCTGCTCCTTCGTGTAGCGCGTGGACTCGGGGAACTTGTCGATGAGCTTCTCCGCAAGCGCGCGGACCGCCGCGTCGAGTTCGGACGCGGGGACGACCTGGTTTACGAGCCCCCAGTCGAGCGCCTTCTTCGCGTCGACCTTCTCGCAAAGGAGCAGCATCTCGCGCGCGCGCCGGTCGCCGATGAGTAGGGGGAGCCACTGCGTGGCGCCGCCGGCGGCCACGGAACCGACCTTCGTGCCGACCTGGAGGAACTCCGCGTGGTCGGCGGCCACCGACAGGTCGCAGGCCATGTGGAACTCATTGCCGCCGCCAGCCACGACGCCGTTCACGCGCGCGATCGTCGCCTTGCCGCAGCCGCGCAGGACGTCGTGGGCGGCCACGAACTCGTTCATGTACTTCCAGTACTCAGAGGGCCGCCGCGTGTAGACCTCCGCGTATTCCTTCACGTCGCCGCCGGTGCAGAACGCCTTGTCCCCGGCGCCCGTCAGGACGATTACGGCGACGGCGTCGTCAACCGTCGCGTCGCGGAAGGCCTCGCGGAGCTCGATGAGCGTCTGGGTCCGGTAGGAGTTGTACACGCGCGGCCGGTTGAAGGTCACCGTCGCGACCCAGTCCGCCTTCGAATAGAGAATGTCCTCGAAGCCAAAGGACCCCGCATCCTGGGGTTTTAGGTCGCGCGCCACGCTTCAGGGCCTCCGTGCCGATGTGTCCCGGCCGCATCATTAGCCTCGCGTAAATACCTCCCGCAGGCGCCCGCAGCCGAGCTTTTATCCTGTAGCCACATTGTAGCGCAAGCCGGGCGAGCGGAACATGGCGCGGTCACCGTCGAAGGCGCAGTTCATCGTGGAAGGTCACGAGATGGTGGAGAAGGTCGTGAAGCCCTCGGGCAACTCCGGGCGGATCTACCTGCCGCCGGACTGGATCGGCAAGCGCGTGAAGATCGTGCGGATCGACTAAGGGGGGAAGAGAGTGCCAAGGCGCGGCAAGGTCAAGGTGCGGGCGATGGCCGCGCGCGACGTGCCCTTGGCGGTGGCGCTCGAGCGGCGGGTGACGCGCACCCGCGGGCGCACGGGGCTCGAGCGGAACCTGCGGGCTCGCCTGAAGGCCGGCAGCTCGAGCATCTGCCTCGCGGCCCCCGTGGGGGACCGCCTCGGGGGTTTCCTCGTGGCGGAAGTGCGCACCGTGGAGTTCGGGGAGAAGGAGCCGGTCGGCTGGATCGAGGTCGTCGGCGTGGACCCCGAGTTCCAGGGGCAGGGCCTCGGCCACGCGCTTGGAGCGGAGGCGCTGCGGCGCCTGCGCAAGCGCGGTGTTCGCCGCGTGAAGACGCTCGTCCCCTGGGACGCGGGCGAGATGGTCTCGTACTTCGCCACGTTGGGGTTCAGGCGCGGGGATGCCGTCCTGCTCGAAAGCTCGCCTTGACCTGGCCGGCCTTCAGGGAAGCCCGGCTGTAAATGCCGATAGGTTATATTGTAGCTACATTGTGGTTACCACGGCCTTGTGGCCGGAGGCGGGCGCGTGTCGAAAGCACCCTTCGTCGAGAGGTTCGCAGACCTGGCGACCGACCCCACATTCCCGTCGGTACGCGAGTGGAAGGCGAAGACCGGCCGAAAGGCCGTCGGCTATTTCCCCGTGTTCCCGCCCGCGGAGCTCATCCACGCGGCGGGGATGCTTCCGGTCGGCATCATGGGCGGCGGCACGCGAGTCGAGATCGACCACGCGGACTCAAGGATGCAGTCCTTCGTCTGCTCGATCTCGCGCTCGACGCTCGAGCTCGGGCTCACGAACCGGCTGGACTTCCTTGACGGGATGACCTTCACGACGATCTGCGACGTTGCCCGAAACCTCTCGGGCGTCTGGAAGCGGAACTTCGGCCAGGTGGCGCTCTCCGAACTCCTCCACATGCCCCAGCACTCGAACCACGCGGCCGCCGTCGAGTACCTCACGGCGGAGTTTGCCCGGCTACTCAAGCGTCTCGAAACGCTCTCTGGCGAGACAGCCACGCCGGAGAAGTTGCGCGACTCCATCGACCTCTACAACCGCGGGCGGGCGCGCTTGAGGGCGCTCTACCAGGTGCGCGCGCTCCACCCAGAACGCCTGTCGGCGGCAGAGTCCTCCGTGCTTGCAAGGCTCGGGTGCGTGATGCCCAAGGAGGAGCACATCAAGGTCCTTGATGGCGCGCTCGAAGAGATCCAGGCCCGCCGCGCGAGGCCCCGGGACGCTGTGCGCGTGATCCTCGAAGGGTCCTTCTGCGAACAGCCGCCGCTCGAGCTCATCGAGACGATCGAGGAGTCGGGCTGCTACATCGTCGACGACGACCTCTGCCTCGGCCAGCGCTGGTTCAACGAGGAGGTCGAGGTAAACGGGGGCGACCCCGTGCGGGCGCTTGCAGCGGCCTATGTGAACCACTCGTCGATGACGAGCGTGCGCCACCAAGGCCAGAGCCGGCGCAGCGAGACGCTGGTCGGGCGGGTCCGGCGTGCGAAGGCGAACGGGGTAATCTTCTGCTCCGCGAAGTTCTGCGAGCCGGCGCTCTACGACTTCGTGCTCTTCAAAGAGGTGCTCGAGCGCGAGAAGGTCCCCTACCTCTCGGTCGAGTTCGAGGAGAAGATGGGCGCCTTCGAGTCGGCGCGCACGCAGGTCGAGACGTTTGTCGAGTCGGTCTTGTTTGCGTAAAACCCAAGGAGGGAGGGAACATGATGATCCAGCCGCCAGGGGAATCGCCTTTCAAGTACCAGGACGCGGGGAAGAACCTCCAGCGCAAGATGATGGGGCAGGAGTACGACGCCCTGGCGCATGCGAAGGAGACGAAGACGCCGGTCGCCTACCTCTTCATCTCGGGGAACATCCAAGAACTCTTCCGCGCCTTTGGCTTCCTCGTCCTCTACCCCGAGATCAACGCGCTCCAGTGCGGGATCAAGAAGGCGGCGGGCCCCCTGATCCTGAAGGCGGAGGACAAAGGGTACTCCTCCGACGTGTGCGGCTATGTGAAGAACGACATCGGGCTCGTGATCCAGAACAACAAGAGCCCGATGGGAAACCTGCCGAGGCCCGACCTGCTTGTGTGCAACTTCTCCGGGTGCAACACCTACATCAAGTGGTTCGAGGCGCTCTCCGAGTTCTACGACGTGCCGCTCGTCATGCTCGACGTGCCCTACGTTCGCGACGCGGCGGTGCCCAAGGAGGACCTCGACTACACGGTAAGCCAGCTGCACGACCTTGTCGCGACGTGTGAGAAGATCACGGGCAAGGCGTTTGACAAGGCGGAGCTCTCGCGGATCCTCGAACTTTCGAGGAAGGCGGAGGACCGCTGGTGCGAGGTGCTCGAGGAGGCCGCGAACGTGCCCTCGCCGATCGACGCGTACTTCGAGGCGGTCTTCTTCATGGCCGGGATCAACATCTTCCGCGGGACGAAGGAGTGTGTCGACTACTACGATGCGGTGCTGCGCGAGATCGCGGAGCGAAAAGAGCGCGGGATCGGCCCCGTCGAGAAGGAGCGCTTCCGCGTGGTGATGGAAGGGCCCCCCCCTTGGCCGCACTTCCGCGCCTTCTGGGAACTCTTCAAGCGGTGGGGCGTGGTCGCGACGGCCGCAACGTACCCGAAGGTCGGGGGCCTCTTTGACACGGGGCTGCGCCACGACCCGTCGAGGCCCATCGAGTCGCTTGCCGAGTACTCGCTCCAGTGCTACACGAACTGGTCGCTCGACAAGCGCGCGAAGCTGATTGAGGACTACGTGAAGCACTTCAAGGCCGACGCCGTGGTGATCCACAGCGTGAAGAGCTGCAGGTCCTTCTCCGTGGGCCAGGGGGACTTCCGGGACAAGTTTGTCCGGGAGAAGAACATCCCCACGCTGCTTGTCGAGTCGGACCTTGCCGACCCGCGCTACTTCCAGGAGGCCCAGCTGCGCAACCGGATTGACGCGTTCTTCGAGGCGCTCGAGCACCGCAAGCTCACGGCAAAGGGGGGTGCCTGAAGTGTACTACGCAGGGGTGGACGTGGGCTCCACGACGACGAAGGCGGCGATCCTCGACGACGGCAAGACGCTCGTGGGCAAGAGCCTGGGGCCCACGGGGGCGAACGTCGTTCGCGCCGCGCGCAACTTCTTTGCCGAGGCGCTCAAGGAGGCCGGGCTGGAGGAGCACGACGTGGGGTACGTCGTGGGGACGGGCTACGGGCGCTACAAGGTCCCCTTTGGCAACGCGCAGGTGACGGAGATCTCCTGCCACGCGCGGGGCGCGATCTCCGTGTTCCCGGGGACGCGGACGATCCTCGACATCGGCGGACAGGACACGAAGGCGATCCGGATCTCGGCCGAAGGCGAGATCGTGGACTTCTCGATGAACGACAAGTGCGCGGCGGGCACGGGCCGTTTCCTCGACGCGGCGGCAAACGTCATGGGGCTGACGATCGACGAGATCGGCCCCGTGTCGCTCACGAGCAAGGCGCCGCTTCGCATCACGAACGTCTGCACGGTGTTCGTGGAGCAGGAGATCATGTCGCACCTCTCGAAGGGCAGGAAGACGGAGGACATCCTCCGCGGCGTGCATAGCGCGATTGCGGCACGGAGCCTTGCGCTCATGCGGCGGGTGGGAGTGGACCCCGAAATCACGTTCACGGGCGGGGTGTCGAGGAACCCGGGGATGGTGACGGCGCTCGAGGAGCGCCTCGGACAAAAGATCAACGTGAGCCCGCTGTCGCAGTACTTGGGGTGCATCGGGGCGGCGATCTTCGCGCTCGAGCGGGCGCAAGGGGCGCCCTCACCGAGAGCGCCGCCGGGCGAACTGCCGATGCTGAGGGGGCACTGAGAGATGCGGTACATCGCAGGGGTGGACATCGGGGCGGTCTCGACGAAGGCCGTGCTCATCGACGAGTCGGGGGCGCTGAAGGCGCACGCGCTCGTGCGCTCGGGCTCGGACCTCAACGGCGCGGGCGAAAGGGCGCTTGCGGAAGCGCTTGCCGCGGTGGGGCTAAGCGAGAAGGACCTGGAGTACATCGCGGCGACGGGGTACGGGCGGTACCAGTTCGCCAAGCGGGACATCCAGATCACGGAGATCACCTGCCACGCGAGGGGAGCCTGCGCGCTCTTCCCGGGGACGCGCACGGTGATTGATGTGGGGGCGCAGAACACGCGGGCCATTTCCGTGGACGAGGCGGGGCGCGTCCTCAAGTTCAAGATGAGCGAAAGGTGCGCCGCGGGCGCGGGCCGGTTCCTCGAAAGGGTAGCCAAGGCCCTCGAGCTCGACGTGTCGCAGCTCGAGGCGGCCGCGGCAGGCTCGAAGGAGGCGCAGCCGATCTCCTCGATCTGCGCGGTGCTTGCAGAGTCCGAGATCATCAACCTCGTGACGGAGGGGCGCCCGATCGATGACATCGTGATGGGGGCGAACCACTCGATTGCCGACCGCGTCGTGGCGCTGGCGCGGCAGGTGGGCGCAAACGCCCCCGTCGTGATAACAGGCGGTGTGGCCCAGAACGGGGGCACGGTCGCCGCTCTCTCCTCGCGCCTTGGGCTCCCGATCGCAAGGAGCGGGGAGTCGACCTATGCCGGCGCCTTCGGCGCGGCCCTGCTCGGGCGGGTGCGGCTCAACCGGCGGAGAGAGGTCGAGGCATTTCACCGCGCGGGGGCGGCCGCTTGAGCGACGAGGGGCCAACGACCGTGCGACGCACGGACGGCAGGGGGTTTGCGACCCTCGTCCTTGACCGGCCGCCGCTCAACGTGCTTTCGACCGCGATGATGCGCGAGCTTGCGCGCGAGGTCGAGCGGGCTTCGGTGGACCGGGCCGTGAACGGGATCCAGATCCGCGGCGCGGGCCGGGCCTTCTCGGCCGGCGTCGACATGGCCGACCACACGGCCGACAAGGCCGGCGACATGATGGACGCCTTTGTTGCGATGCTTCGCGCGGTCGACATGGCCGCCGTGCCCGTGGTGGCGGCCGTCCACGGCCATTGCCTCGGCGGGGGCCTCGAGCTTGCCGCCTGCTGCGACCTCGTGTACGCGGGCGCAGGCGCGAAGCTCGGCCAGCCCGAGGTGAAGGTCGGCGTGTTCCCCCCCGCGGCCGTCGTGGCGTACCCCTCGAGGATTGGCGTCCGCGCCACGGCGGAGATCGTGTTCTTGGGCGAGACCTTCAGCGCGGCGCGCGGGAAGGAGATCGGGCTCGTGAACGACGTGTTCGGCGACGACGACGTCTTCGCCAAGGCCGACGAGGTCTGCGCAAAGCTCGGCGAGCTCTCGCGCCCCGTCCTTGCGCTCGCGAAGCGGGCGCTCCGCGAAGCCGCCCCGCCCATCGACCCGCGCGCGCTCGAGTCGCTGCGGCGGCTCTACCTTGGCGAGCTCATGGCGCTTGAGGACGCAAACGAGGGCCTGCGGGCCTTCGCGGAGCGTAGGCGCCCGGTGTTCAAGGGGCACTAGGGGAGGTTGAACTCGTGAAGGCTGCAGTCCTTGAAAGCAAAGACGCGCACGAACTCCAGGTCAAGGAAGTCCCGACGCCCGCACCCGGCGAGGGCGAGCTCCTCATCAAGGTCGCGGCTTGCGGCCTTTGCCGGACCGACCTTCACTACCTGCACGGGCTGCCCACGTTCAAGGCCCCGCCGATCGTGCTCGGCCACGAGGTGAGCGGCAAAGTCGCGGGCCTTGGGGGCCACGTGGAAGGCTGGAAGGAGGGCGAGGCCGTCCTCCTGCCGCCCGTGATCCCTTGCGGCGCGTGCGAGTACTGCTGGAAGGGGAGGGGCACTCTCTGCCTCAAGCAGAGGATGCTGGGCAACCACACGGACGGGGGGTTCGCGGAGTTCGTGGCCATTCCCGCGGCGGCGACTTTCCGGCTCCCGTCTTCCCTGCCGCTTGAAGCCGCCTCGATCGTGTCCGACGCGGTCTCGACGCCCTACCACGCGGTCGTGAACCGCGCGCAACTCAAGGCGGGCGAGTGGGCGGCGGTCTTCGGTTGCGGGGGTGTGGGCCTCTCGGCCGTCCAGGTGGCCAAGGCGGTGGGCGCGCGGGTGGTCGCGGTCGACATCGCGCCCTGGAAGCTCGAGACGGCCTCGGCGCTTGGCGCCGACGCCGTGGTCGACAGCCGCGACCCAAAGGCGGCGGCCAAGGAGATCCGGAAGATCACGGGAGGCGGCGCCGACGCGGCTTTCGAGGTGATCGGCAACCCCGAGGTGCTCGACCTTGCGACCCAGGTCGTCAAGTGGGGCGGCCGCGTGATCGTGGTCGGCTACAGCGAGAAGCCCGCGCTCTTGCAGGCGGGTCGGATCATGTTTCGCGAACTCGAGATCAAGGGGTCGCTGGGCTGCGGGCTGCAGGACTTCCCGAGGGTCATCGACCTCGTGGCGCAGGGCAAGGTCCGCCTGGACAAGATGGTCACGCACCGCTTCGCGCTCGACGAGATCAACGAGGGCTTCCAGATGCTCGACAAGGGCGCCGAAGGGCTCGTTCGGGCAATCGCGATCCCCTGACGAAAGAAATGCAAGGAGGTGGAACCGAATGCTGCCAACGCGACCGACCTACCGGCTGAAGGCGTGCGACGTGCTCTACAACGAGCACAGGACTGTGAACGCGAAGCTCGCGGAGCTCGAGCCCCAGCTTCGCCCCGGCGTGGCCGCGCCCGTCTTCGCGAAGGGGCTTTCGGCCCTCGTGGGCGCGCTGGCGGCCGAGCTGCCGCCGCACTTTGCCAAGGAAGAGGAGGGGCTCTTCCCGGTGATCGAGTCCGTGACGGGCCAGGGGTTCCCGCCCGTCGAGGTGATGAAAGCCGAGCACAAGTACCTCATCGAGCACTTCGGGGCGCTCCGCGAGGCCTCGGGAAAACTGAGTGTCGCGCCGGAGGCCAAGGAGCCGCGCTCGGAGGCGGTGAGGCACCTCTTCCCGCTCGTGGGGACGCTCGACCAGCACATCATCAAGGAGGACTCCGTGCTGCTCGTGATGGCCTCGGAACAGCTGGAGACCCAGCATGACAACAAGATCCTGCGCGTGTACGACGAGATTGACAGGGAAGGGAGGCGCTGGGGGTAGGGCGAGCCATGACGCGTGGCGCGGCGCCCCCAAGCATCATCCCGAAAGGAATCCTTAATACACTGCATTGCGACGTATGATTCCATGGCCCAAGGGACGGTTACGACCGTTCGGCTCCCGCCGGAGGACTTGAAGAGGCTCGCGAAGCTTGCCAAGGAACTCGAGGTCGACCGGTCGGCGCTCATCCGCCGCGCCCTTGACGCGGGCGTACGCGAAATCCTGGTGGAGGAGGCGGTCCGGAAGTACCAGCGAGGCGGGGCAAGCGCGTGGTTCTGCGCGCGGGGCGCCGGCGTAAACCTCCTCGTGTTCCTTGACGAACTCAAGGTGCGGGGCGTCCCCTTCCGGACCGACGAGGACCTGCTCCGTGAGCAGGTGGAGGAACTCATCCGTGCCCGCCGCGGTCGTTAACGCTTCTCCTCTCGCCTTCCTTGCGCGCCTGGGGCGGCTTGACGCCCTCGACGTTTTCCAGCCCCTCCTCACCACGGACGTCGTCATCCAGGAAATCGAGGAGGGCCTCCTTCACGGCCACCGGGAAATCCTCGCCGTCCGCGACCTCACTGAGCGCGGTACCCTGAAGGTCCGACGGGTCGCGCCGAGTCCGATTCCCGGTCTCACGCTCGACCCGGGGGAACTCACGGTCGTCCAGGTGGCCCGAGGCATCAAGGGGGCCGTCGCCGTGGTCGACGACCTTTCGGCGATCAAGGCTGCCCGGCACCTTGGCATCAGCGTGCGGTCGACGCCTTTCGTGCTCTTGATGAACGTGGAGGGGGGCGCGATCTCGCGGGACGAGTTCGCAAGGCTCATGGATCGCCTTATGAAGGACGGCTACTTCCTGGCGCCCTCCATCTACCTTAAACTGCTCGAGGGAGCCCGGACGGCCGGGCGCCCGTGAAGGAATTCAACCGGCCCAAGTTCGAGTCCCGCGCGGCGATCGCAGCGCACCCGTGCCGAAGGTTCGGCCCCCGCGCGCTCCCTGGCCCGGCGTCATGGGTTCCGCCATCGGGACAAGCCCCCGCCCGTTTTCGCGGGCTTTCGCTCCCTCATTATGCGACTTTGGGGCGTCTTGCCGCCGTCTCAGTGGCCACTCGCGACGCGGGATCCAGGGGCCTCGCGCGACGGCCGAGAGACGGTAGGCCCCCGCGACCCGTTGGCCGTTATGCGACCCCACATCATTCGCTCACCCCCCCTTTCGCCTCATATAGGGCGCCGACGTCCTAAGGGCTGAGGAAACCTATGCGCGAACTCCAACCGCGTTACTTCAAGGGCTCCCCGGGATGGGACAATGTCGAGCGCCGCGAGCGCTCGTCGTCCCGCTCGTGGGGGTTCTAAAGGAACGCTCCAACGGAACACGTCCCCCTCATTGCACCTCTCGTGGGTGCGCGGGTGGGCTTCCGGTCCAAACGACCTCCCCCAGGTCCTCGCCGTGCATCCCAAATCCCGGCGGCCGGAAGCCCCCCCGCTACAGTCCCGTACCTGCCGCAAGGGCGGTAAGGGCAACGAGGGGGACGATGTTCATCAGGAAATTGTCGTCGATGTAAGGCTGCTTGATCCACTCGGCCCCAACCGCAAGCGCCGCGCCCAAGGGGACGAGGGCAAGCGGCGTGGAAAGCGGGACGAGGAGGATGCACAGGAGCGCGACGGCGCACCAGACGGCGAACCCCGCCGCCGGGGCGAAGCGCTTGAGGGAAGTCTCGCGCAGCTCGCCGAGCACGGGGTCGCCAAGCGTGGTGCCCAGGATCGTTATCATCGCGAACCGCTGGTCGAAGAAGAGGAGCGCGAGGACGTAGCCGGAGGCGCCCCAGAAGTATCCGGCGATCCGCTTTTTTTCGTAGTCGCGAAGCCCGAGGAACACCCAGCCGCGGTGGATGCGGTAGGCTTCGAAGGCGGCAAGGATGCTGAGGCCGAGGACGGCGACCTGCTGGCGCGTGAGCTCGAGGGGCGCGATATAGTCAGGAAGCCACCAGTAGATGACGAAGAGGGACGAGAGTGCGTGGAAGCCGCGGCGGATGAGGCGGCGGCGCTCGACCACGGCCCCGAATTGCGCGCGGCTGGCATGAAGGTTCTGAGGGGTCAGACCCCGAGGGCGGAGGCCCAGAGGGTGAGCAGGACAAGGGGCACGGTGTTCATGAGGAAGTCGTCGTCGACGTAGGGGACGCGCCTGCCCTCGGCCAGGACGGCGGCGCCCGCGCCACCAAGGAGGAGCCACCAGGGGACGTTCAAGCCGCCCACGACGACCGCGGCGCCGCCCACGGCAAGCCAGGCGAGGGCGCCAAGGGCCGGGGCGTGCGCCTTGTAGGACGTCTGCCGTGAAAGTGCGATCACGGGGTCGGCAAAGCAGACCCCCAGGATCGTGAGGACGGCAAAACGCGGCGGGAAGAACACAAGGGCCAGGCAGCAGCCGAGGCCGAGCCAATAGTAGGCGGCCGGCTGGCGGCGCTCGTAGTCGCGCATCAGGGAAAGGGACCACCCGCGTGAGAGGCGCAGGGCTTCAGCGAGGGTCACGAGCAGGGCAAGACCGAGGGCGGCGTGGGCCTTCGGGAGGACGACGAGCGGCAGCGGGTCGGGGACGAGGTAATAGAGGAGGGAGAGGGAAAAGCTGACGTGGACGGCCCGGCGCAGGGCGCGCAAGCGGGGGGAGGCCGGCGAAAGGGCGGGCAGGGCGGGCGCATCCATGGCCGACGACCACGCGCGCGCGTGCGGGGTATTCAGGATAGCGGCAGGGGCCGGGCCCACCTCGAGCGCGTGGGCGCCTCGCCCCCAAGAGTTTTGTAACCCAAAGGGCAAATCGGCCCGCGGGGAAACCATCGAAGGGGGAAGGCCGCGCTACCTTAGCAACATCCCGAGGCTCGATCGGCCCCAGGGCCTTTGGGCACTGATGTGGAACCCGTGGGCGTGGGTGGTGACAGCGGCGTTTGCCTCTTTCCAGACGGTGGCAAGGAGCCGGTATTCTCAAGGCGCCACGATTGCGATCCTCTTCTTCTCGCTCCTTCTCATAACCGTTCCGGGGGTGCTTGCGACCCGTCAGGCAGGCCTCAACGCGAAGATGCCAGCCCGCCAGCTCGTGATCTGGGACGGCCGGTTGTGGATGATGTACCCCCGGACCTACCACGAGGGCGGGGCGCCGGGCGCGCCGAAGCTCCGGGGCTTCAAGCAGAAGCAGCCGAGGGACTGGATCAACGAGGGCGTTCCTCTCCCCTCGCTGAGGGTCGAGGCGGCGTGGGTGGGCGGCAGAGATTCGCTTACGCGGGCGGACCCGCGTGGGCTCGGGGGCGACATCGAGGTCCTGTTGCACCAGCTCGACCTCACGGACGGCCGCGTGCGCGTCTCTCTTTGCAAGTGTGTCGACCCCGCGTTGCGGTTGCTCCCGGTGATGCTCGCGGCCGGCCTGAAAGTGGGGACCGACACGCCCCCGCCGGCGCTCCAGGCGCGGGTGGTCGTTCCGCGGCGGTGAGCGCGAACCTATTAGGGGCCGTCCCGCGCTAGGGCGACCCGATGGAGCGGCGGGGGCGGGGCCGGCGGTCGAAGGACGTGGAAGCGATCGCGGCCGAGCGGATCGAGATCCTCTTTGAGGAGGCGCGAAGAGCGGCGCTCCAGGGCAAGCCTGACCGCGCGAGGCGGTACGTTTTAATGGCGCGGAAGACGGGGATGCGCTACAACGTCCCGATCCCCGGCGTGCACCGCCGGTGGGTCTGCCGCGCGTGCGGCGCCTACCTCGTGCCGGGGGCAAACGCGTCCGTGAGGCTGCGGCCCCGGCGGATCGTCGTGCGCTGCCTCGAGTGCAAGGCCATCAAGCGGATCGGGCGTTCAGGGGCAGGCGGCACGCCGGGGGGTCGAGGCGCTTGAAGGGCAGGCGGGCAAGCCGGGCGAAGGCCGACGGGCAGAGCCTCGAGGCGACCGTGCACATCGGCCGGGGCGGGCTCACGGACGGCAACGCCGCCGAGGTCGCGGGCCAGCTCAAGGAGCGCGGCCTCGTGAAGGTGAGGATCTCAAGGGAGGCGGCCGCCCTGAAGGGGCGGCGGGAGCTTGCCGAGGAGCTCGCCCAGCGCGCGGGGGCCGATCTCGTGGAGGTCCGGGGGCTCACGGCGCTCTTTTCAAGGCGCGGCCGGGGCGGACGGACTTAAGGGGTGCCTCTCGCGCGGGCGCTTCCGCGCGCGCACGAGGAGGACGGACGCGAGGGCGCTCAACACGGGGACGGCGACCTCGCCAAACTCGGGGATCTCGTTCGTGCTCGCGCGCGTGGTGTTCGTGGTGTTCACGAAGGTGCCGTTCGCGTCGGGGTAGCGGCCCCAGACGCCCTCTGAGGCGTTCTGCGGGAGCTCGACGTCGCTCACGTAGGTGCGGTTGTTGCGGCCCCGGAAGTCCTTGCCGGCCGTGCAGTTCGAGCACCACAGGCCGACGTGGTAGCGCCGCGTGGTCGAAGAGTAGGGGACGGTGATGTTGAAGGCGGCAAACCCGCCGGCGTTCGTGGTGCCCGAAAGGAGGATGATGGCGCTCGTCTGGACGTTTCCGCCGGCGTTGTTCGTGCTGTAGACCCGAAGGCCCATGGTGGCGGGCCACGTGAGGTTCACGGCGCTGAAGGTCGACGATACGATCTCGACCCAGTCCGAAGCGATGTTCACCTCGTTGACGACGAGGTTGCTCTGGCCGCTTGGGTCGGCGGTCGTGTTGTTGCCGCCCGGCAGCGCGTTGAAGTCGTCCCGCGTATCGTTCGTCGTGTTCGTCCCCGCGGCGGTGCCGTCGGGGTAGCGGCCCCAGGCCCCGTTCGAGCTCGTTCGGGGCATCTCGAGCCAGTCGACGAGCGTCGCGTTGTTCGTCCCCTGGAGGTTCTGCCCCGCGGTGCAGTTTGCGCACCAGAGACCCACGTAGTACCGGCGCGTGGTCGTCGAATAGGGCACGGAGGCGTTGAACGAGGCGAAGCCGTCCGAGTTCGTCGTCCCGCTGATCCGGAAGATCGCCGTGTTCTGCACGTTGTTGCCGTTGTTGTTCGTGCTGTAGACCCGCAGCCCCATGATCGAGGGGCTTGAGAGGTTCGTCGAGGCGCCGGTCGTGTCCAAAACCTCGATCCAGCCGCCCACGAGGCTCACCTCGTTGACGACGAGCTGGTTTTGTCCGCGGAAGATTGCACTGCCCCGGAGGATTCGAAGGGGGAGGGATTCTGTGGGGAGGGCGAAGCGGATGTCGGCGATGCCGGTGGCCGTGATCGAGCCGACGCGGGCGATCGAGGCGTTCAGCCACGCGGGAGCCGCCGCGTTTGCCGCGATGTCGACGGTGAGGAGCCCGTCGAGGCGGGAACCCGGTGCCAGCGTGAGGTTGCTGAGGGCGGAGAGCGTCGCGTAGCCGCCTGCCGCGAGCGTGCCTTCGGCAAGGGGCCCCGCGTCGCGCTCCGCGCGGTCGAGAGCGCCGTCCAGCTGCCTGTCAGCGTAGAGCGCGACCCGCTCGATGTCGGCGGGCAGGACGCCGTCGAGCCTTGCGAGGAGCGACAGGACCTCGGCGGAGCGGGTGTTCGTGGGGGGCGAGGAGAGCGAGAAGCTGAGCGCGGGAGCCGCGCGGTCCCCTTGGTAGGCGATGCGGGTGCGGGGCGGGGCCTCCTCGAAGTACAGGGCCTCGCCGTCGCCCCGGAAGTTGCCGGCAAACCCCGAGGTTCGGTCGACCTGGTCGGAGGTGTCCTTGAGGAAGAAGGCGTAGCGGACGCGGGCGCAGAGCGTGGGGCAGAGGTCGATGGAGGCGACCTGCGTCTCGAGCTTCGAGCTCGAGTAGCCGACGGGCACGGGCCGGACCGTGCGGTTGAACGTCGAGTTCAGGGCGTCCCAGAACGCAAGCGAGGTCTGCGTCGTGAAGGGGGTGCGGCCGTAGCCCCCGCCGCGGCCTTCGACTTCGAGGACCGCGTCGACGCCGAGACCGGGGAGCGCGACCCACCCCGTTGTCGGGTTGAGGTCGGTGTCGATGTAGACCGTGGCGAGGTCGCCGCTCACCGCAGGGGCACCCCCGCCGCCGCCTCCGCCGCCGCCGGTCGAAGGCTGCGTGGGGCGGGGGTATTCGGGGAAGGCAAGGAGGCGCCCTGCCATGAGCGCGCCGTCCACCGTCGCCATGAACGACACCTGCGCGGCGCCGGTGTTCACGTCCGCGCGGCTCTCGCGGATGTCGATGTTTTGGTTGAGGACGGCGGGGACGTTCGTGCCGCCGGGGAGGGGGGTGGGCTCCCCGACGAGGACGTCGTCGTCCGCGTCGGGGTCGAAGGGCCGGACGGGGCCCCAGTCGGCAAAGGCGCCGTCGATGCGGATCGAAGGGGGAGCGGCGCCGACATAGGCACGCTCGAAGGCTAGGGGCGGGAAGACCGAGGCGTGTCCCGAGGTGCCGGGAGGCGGCGGGCCGGCAAGCGCGAACTCGGACCCGTTGACGGCGACGCGCAGGGACCCAACGCCCTGCGGCCCGGTTGCGCGGCCGAACAGGTTCAAGACGGCGGGCGGCGAAAAGAGGCTGAACGTGAAAGGGCCCGCGCCGGTGAGGTTCAAGCGCAAGTTGGCCCCGGCCGCGGCGCCGACATTGAGCGTCAGGTTCCGCCCGCCGAACGTGGCATAGGAGAGCGAAACCCCGCCGCCGCCGTCGCCGTCGACCGAGAGGACGAGGGCTTCGAGGGTGATGTTCTGGTGGTAGGGCCGGCCCTCGATGGAGAGCAGGAGGCTGTCGCGGTCGGGGGGGAGCGTCCCGAGGGTGGAGGGCGTTTGGGTAAGGGCAAGGACGCCGGGCGCCGAAGAGAAGACCGCGTCGCCAAGGTCGATGCGGCCCCGGGAGTCCTCCGCAAGCGCCAGGAGGAACGGCAGGCCGGATGCGCCCGATCCGCCGAGGTCGATGAGGGGCACGGAGGCCTCGATCTGGTTGCCAGCCTGGATGGCGCGGACGGCGCCAGCCGTCGAGAACCCCGACACGTCGGTGCGGTCGAGGTTGGCGCCCGAAGGGAAGACGCGGACGGAGGATTCGCGGAGGCGCCCGTCGTAGCCGGTGAGCTCGACGATGTAGTCGACCCCGAGCCCGTGGGCGAGGTAGCCGGTGGCCTGACTGCGGTCGCGGTCGATGAGGAGGCGGAAGGACTCGGCGACCGGCGGAGTCTGCGCGCCCAGGAACGGGCGCCCTGTCGAGGCGACCTGGAAGTAGAAGAAGAGGTCGCGCGAGCCTTGCGTGCTTGCAAACGCGACGAGGTTCACGTCGTCGTTCTGGGTCTGGTCGGTGGGGGAATCGGGGACGGCGGGGACGCCGGCCCAGTCGCCAAAGGCGCCGTCGACGGTGATGGGCTCGGGCCCGAAGATGCCGTAGTACACGAGGGGCGAGAAGATCGCGACGGCAAAGACGAGGAGGGCGAGGAGCACGGCCGTGCGGCGGGCGGAGCGGCGGCGGCGCGCGCGCACCTGGGTGGCGTAGAGGAGCGAGCTGCCGTTGACAAGGCCTCCGTTCACCCGGCCTCCGTTCACCCGGCCACCGTTCACGCGGCCACCGTTTACGCGGCCACCGTTTACGCGGCCACCGTTTACGCGGCCACCGTTTACGCGGCCCCCGTTCACCC
>Ga0209342_10000838_pt1 | contig 35569 bp, 31 predicted proteins | sample RifCSP16_2_FD_184023 | JGI IMG/M metagenome (GOLD analysis project Ga0209342, IMG submission 184023) | Soil microbial communities from Rifle, Colorado - Rifle CSP2_sed 16_2 (SPAdes) (version 2) | ecosystem: Environmental > Terrestrial > Deep subsurface > Rock core/Sediment | place: Rifle...
GATCTGTCGGCTTATCGAACGATGCGCGCCAGAACGAAGCAGCCCAACGCTTCTGAACTCTGTTGCGTGCATCTTCATCTGAGCCTTGCCAGGTCAGCACATCGAAGAACAGCCTACGCCAATGAATCGGCTGGTCTTTCGCTTTGAGCAAGCTCACTGCCTGGCGCAAGTAATCCGCCAGATCGTCCGGGTGCGCGGCGAGCAGTTGCGTGAAGCGCCGCTCGACGGCGGTTTCGTTCGGATCGTCGCCGCGAATCGCGCGCAGATGCCAGCCCATGTCGCCGCTGTCGATCGATTCGGGATGAAACGCGAACAGCGGCCCGACGATATAGCAGGCCCTCTCCCATGACTGCGACGTAGTCTGGGACAGGCGCGGCTCGATGATGTGGCGCGTCTCGGCGGGTGCGTCATCGGCGGTGTAGCCCAGCCCGCGCCGCAACGCAGCCAGCGCCGGGCGATCCTCTTTCAAACCTTCAAGATAGTCGATAAAGTCGGTCATACGGATCCTCCTTTCGTCTGTGCGGTTGCATTCGGTAGCACCTGATTCAGGCCTCGCTCGAACTGCTGGCGGGCGCGGACGACGGCGCGGCCCGATCGGCTATCCGTGCCCACATATCGCTCGACGCAGTCGAAGGCGCGGCGCGCGGCCAGGCGCAGTTCGTCGCGCCAGTGTGTTTGTGCTTCATCCGGCTTCTGTGGCAAGTCCACCATCATGCGGCGGAAGGGTAGTTCCAGCGCGCTCCAGTAGTAGCGATCGATGGCCCAGTGCGAGGTGAACTGGTTGATGCGGTCCCGTTCTTCACGGCCGGGTTCTTTCGCCAATTCCTCGTCGGTTGTTGCAGGCTTGAGGATCAAGCGCGCGAGCGTGAACACTGCGCCGTTCAGCCTTCTGGCCACATCCGTGGCGTGACCAAGTGAAGTGCTCAGTTTGTCCACCAGTAGATCACCGTGTAGATACTTCAGGGGCAGAGGTAATGCCTCGGAGCGGAAGAACTCTAGCTTGGCTTGATCTTTGGACAAGCCGAGTGCCATGAAGCGATAGACTTGCGCCAAACCGATCGCGTCTTCATCGATCAGCGTGGAGAGCCAGAAGAAGGCAGTTGGTGGGCGAGTGTCAGATTTCTTTAGTTGCAATAGCGCCGAACTGTCACGCCACAACGCGCGATCACTGTTGAAAGAGAGTGGCACAAAACCGGTTCTCTTGTCCTCGCGATAATGCTTCATCGGATCGCGAACTTCTGCTTCGAGGCGCAAGCCTGGTCCCCAGATCATTTTCTGAACGATCACTTCATTCCCAGCGCGCTCTGGCAAGAGCAAGACACACCGGTTGTGCCAGGTCAGGTAGTCAAGATAACCATGGGGCGTTGAGCGATCGGGCTTGAACGGATCATTCATTTCCCAGGCAGGCTGATCGTCCGGGCCGCTCGGCATATCCCCCCCTTCTTGAGGATAGCGAATCAGGTTGAGCATTAACGTCTCAAACAGAGAATCGCCCTGGGCGAAGAAGAGAATGCCTTTTGCACCCGGCGCGTCGGTAAACTTCTCCGGCATACCACTCAGGCCCCCAAACCCAAATGCTTGCGACGTGAGCACAGCGCGCGCTGCTTGCGCGGGCGTCAGTGTTGCGCTGGCCGTTTCGGTATGGTGGTCAAACAAAGTGGCGTTATTGCCGGATGCCATTTCCAGGACGAGGCTGACAACTGATTTCTCACTCGCCCCTTTGTAGCGCGACTGGTAAAACGGTCTTTCCGAATCAAACAGGTTGAACCGATGACGCCATTTGCCCAAATAGGCATCCAGTCGTCCCATGTCGAAATGTCCGGCTTCCCACAACCGCTGCCAATCTGCACGTCGTTTGGGGCCAAACACGCGGTGCATCACCGCCAGCAGCAGGCGATGCAGGGCGGCGGTAACCGGCGGGGTCTCCGCATAGAGTTCACGCAGCGCGTGTGCCTCGGCCAATGTTTGTCTCAGGCTAAGCTCCGCACTTGCGCCATTCCTGCGGATGCAGGGAATCCACGCTTCGTGAATCAGGTTGAACAGATCGCTCATCGGGCCTCCTTTGTGATCTCCAGACCGAATTCGCGCGTTAGCCGCAGAGTGTACGGTATGCCTTTCAGCGGGCAGACGCCGTTCTCGAACACGAGCAGCTGGTGGTAGCGCAGAGCCGCGATTTTCTTCCATCGTGACAGTATCTTCTCAACTTCGGGAGAGCCAGGCGTGCGCGTGTCAAGCAAGTGCCGGATGATGTCCACGCGCTGAATGGTAACGGTGTGTCGAGCCAGTTCACGTATCATCTCTTGAGACGGCTTCGCCTCAATGATCACTTCCTCGCCTGTGCCACCCGGCTCCACCATCAACTTCCCACCGATCAGGTGTAGACAAACCACTTGCAGCCCCGGCGCATCCGCACGGGTCAGAGCCTGGAACGTGGTGTGGACGGTTGGGTCATCCTCTTCCAGCCCCAAATTGATGCCAATGAGCAGGTCTTCGTCGTCCGGCTTGCAAATCAAGTGTTGACTTGCCTTGAACTTGTCACCGCGCTCGCCCTTCTCCATCTTCTGCTTCGCCGCATCTAACGCCGCGCGCATCTCTGGCTCTGTATCCGGCACTGCATCATCGCCGTACACCGCCTCGATCAGTGTGCTCAGATCGCCGGGCAGCGCTACCGTGCGCGATTGCCCTGCGCCGACCGTCAGCCACGAGCGCAGCAGGACGTATTCTTCATACACAAACTTATCGGCACGGTCAAGCGCGGGCACGCCATTCGCAGTGTTGGGCGTGGCGATCCACACGCGATAGGGATGCGTGCGTTCCACTGCGTGCCGGTGCAGCCGGCCCGCGCGCTGAAGGAGCAAATCCGCCGGGCACAGATCGCTGATCATCACGTCGAAGTCGAGGTCGAGACTCTGCTCGATCACCTGCGTGGCAACCACGACGGCTTTCCCAGGCCGCCGGCTTCGGTCTTTGCCAAACTTCGCCAGCACCTTCGTCTCGATCTCTGCGCGCCATGCCAGCGGGTAACGGGCGTGGAACAGGATCAAATCTTCGCCCAACGCCTTCAACTCGGATTCCGCCAGCGCGCGATACACTTCCTGCGCCCGGCCTACCGTATTGCAGATCACGGCTGCGCAGCCGCCATCGTGCAGTTCGGTCTGAAGTCGGGCGATGATGTCTGCCGGAGCGCGAGGCATCCATTCCAGTGATAGGGTCCGCAGCGGTGGAGTCGGCAGCGATACGACGCACGGCGCTCCGTCGGCAGCGACCAGTGTGACGCGCGGATAGTCAGCTTGTGGCAGGTCTTCGTCGCGGCCGGTGTAGGCGCGCACCAGATCGCGCCGCGCCTTCTCCGGCAGCGTCGCCGAAAGCACAATCACCGATGTGCCCAGTTCGCGCAGCCACGTCAGCAGGCGCTGGAACAGCGTGGACATGTAGGTATCGTAGGCATGCACCTCGTCGAAGATGACAACCTTGTGGCTCAGGCCGAGCAGGCGAACAAAGAAGTGCTTGGTTTGCAAGATGCTCATCAGCGCCTGATCAACCGTGCCGACGCCGAACGGCGCGAGCAGACTGCGCTTGCGTGGCAGGAACCATGCCAGTGCCGCCGCCCGATCACCTTCCTTCTCCTTCTCCTCAACTGGATCACCGTCGTCCGCGCGCGCGTCGGCTTGCAAGAGCGCCTGGCTGTGCACGAGGAGCGCCTTTGCGTCGTCGCCGTAACGATGCTTCAGGAAGGCTTCGGCGCGGTGGTGCATCTGGTTGCTCGTGGCCGTCGTGGGCATGGCGATATACAGGCCACACGATCCGATTCGCTGGCTCCACCGAGAGTATATGCTCAGCGCGGCCTCGGTCTTGCCGCTGCCCATCGGCGCTTCGAGAATGATAAGCGCAGGTGGCGCGAGCATGGAAGCCGTCGTGATGGCTTCGCGCTGGACCTCGTTGGCGTCAAAGCCAAATGCGCTACGAAAATCGAGCCTGTGTATAGCCCCAACCACACTCTGCCACCCCAATTTCTCGACAAGGCACTCGGCCATTCGCCGCGAATAGCGCGCATACGTCGCCAGCGGAACGTGCTGATCTTCGTAGCCGAACGTTTCCTCACTCGATCCGAGCCAGTCGGCCACCGAGACGACGCCGGAGAACAGCGTGAGCACGGTGTTGTCGTCTCCAGCGACGGCATCGTTGACGCTAGGCGGTTGAAGGACGCGCTTGAGGTCGCGAATCAACTCGCGGCGCATGGCTGTCCATGCCGGATCACCTATGTCGTCCGGCTTTTTGAGGTGCACCGGATCAAAGAGAGAAGGAACGGGCCACACGCCGTGGTGCCCGCCCAGTGCCTGCGCGATGCGCTTCGCTAACGCGGGCGACAGGCCGGTTTCTTCGATGAGCAGTTTCTCGTCGCGGCCCAACGCCCAGGTCGAGATGACTTCGTGCCGGGCATGGTGGTCTTTGGCGCGATCAGGCATATTCAACCCGGCGTCACGCAACTCGCGCCGGATCGCCTCGCGCAATCGATCCGGCATATATGGATGATCCTGGAACGCCGGACTGGCTTTGCCGAGATCGTGTAGCCCAACCCAGAACGCAATCAATCGACCGGCGTCTTCGATGCTCAAGCCCAGCCACGTTGCCAGCCGCTGACGGACTGGCTCGCTCAGGCCGAGATTCCACAGCGCCAGCGCCGCCTGACCTACATCGATCAGGTGATAGATCAGCCGGTGCACTTTTCCCGATTTCCTATCGGCCTTCGCCCAGAGCAGCCGATGTGCCGGCGTCTCTGTCGGCGCAGTGACTTGATACTGCGCGGCCAGCCGACCCGCTTCGCGCACCAGCGCCTCCCGCAACTCTTCTGGCTCCAGGACCTCGACATCCGCACCCCAACCGCGCACCCAGGGCAACATGTCTGTAATATCGGCCACCTTTGCTGTCCAGATCAGATATCCGGGATTTTCGGAATCTTCTTGCTTATCTTCCGAGGGATGCCAGCGCGTCTCCAGCACTCGCCTGCGGACAGCTGGGCTGAAACGCAGCGTGACCGGGACGATCTCTTCGCCGCCAATGATCGACCAGGCATTCTTCAAAATATCGAGGCCGGGGAAATTCGGGGGAATCCAGTACTCTTGGCGTGTCAGCGTCGCCGATCGAATGCGCTCCAACTTATAGGTTCGCCACGCATTCACGATGCTGCTGTGACCGATTGCGTAGGTCGTGAATCCAATTGCAGATGGCTCCAGCAGGTAAGGGGAGAAATCGGTCTCGAAACTCGAACCTGCGGCAGGTTCATAGGTAATGTGCACGACACGGCGATAGATGTATGCCTGCATGATGGTGCGGAAGATTCTGTTGTATCGACCGTCGTCCGGGCGATGCGATAATTCGATGGCAGCCTGGTGAATCTCCTGGCCGACTCCCGCGTGGGTTGTCAGCGCCGCTGCGAGTTTCATCAATGCAGTTTCTGCTGGCTCGTTGCGCTTGTCGTGCTGTTTGACGAATAGCCGCGCCGCCAGATACAGCGTCATGCCCTCTTCAGGCGACAGGTCGAATTTTCGCAACTGGACTTGATCGTAAGGCAGCGCGAACCACAGGATGCTTCCTTCCTCCTTGTAGACTTTGCCATCGGTTTCCAGCGCCCGGAGATAATTGTTTAGCGTACGCCGTTGAATGTCTGTCAGTTGTTCCAGCTCGGCCTCGGTGAGACCGAGCGGGTATCGGCGCAGCGTGAGAAATACGCGCTCCTTTCGGCCTTCGTAAGTTGTCTGATCGACCTTAGGCATAGCATTCTCCCTGCTTCCAGTATACTCGCTAGTTGGAAAATTAGATCATGCAACTTTGCCGAAAATTATCGGCTATTGTTCCGTGTACCACAATCGGCCCTCTTTGTAGACGAGATGACAGGATTGCAGCACCCGCAAGTAGTTGTTGGCGGTGCGTCGTTCCCATCCCAGAAGGCTGGCGATCTCGACTTCGGTCAATCCCAACGGATGCGCTTGTAGCAGGCGAACAACTCTGAACTTCCGTATTTCTTTCCCACCCACGATGAGCCGGGCCATGATAAGCCTCTCGAAGCAGATTTCCACTTCGAGAGTAATCGCCGGCTGGAAAGTATTATTCCAGGTGCACGACGGGCATCAAAACTCGTCTAACGCCTGCTTCAAGCCGTCGAGTCCGTTCTTGGCGCTGATGGAGAAACGAAGAATGCCCTCGCGGGCATGCAGATAAACTTCCGAGACCTTGCCAGCCAGACGGTGGCTCGGGTTGGGTCGTTGGCTAATCCGCGCCCAAACGTCGAAAACGTTCAGAAGGTGTCAACGAATGCCTTCGGCGCAACGAACCCCGCGGAGCGGGGCGCAAGCAGTCATCGAATCTCGGCTGCGCCGCATTCGTTGACTATTGCTACAAAGGATGCGAGCCGATAGAGAAGTGCCCCTATCCGTTGATTCCCCGCAGTGGCCCATTCGTTGGCACCATGCGTTCAACCATCTGAACGGTTACCGTCGAGCGTGATCCCAGGCGTTCATCCGCGACCTGAACGACGCGAGAGGCACTGGCCGCCTTCTCGGGCGGTTGGGCGCGCGCCAGCGTGTGGGATCAGCCAGCGGTGAGGCAGGGGATAAGTCGAGTTTGATCCGTACGCACAGGGTGATACAATGATGGCAGGAAGGAAGCCGTCATGTTCGCGCAAACAGTGAAGATCGATAAGACAGGTCGCCTCACGCTGCCGAAGCCGGCCCTGGACGCGCTGGGCGCGCAGGGTGCAGACGAGAAGGAAATCGTCGTTGAGTTGACCGATGCGGGCGTTGTGCTGAAGCCCGCGCCAGCCGCGACGCCGATCACCGAGCGAATCGCCGCGATGAATCTGCCCGTCGCCGACTGGGAGCATATGGAACGAGAGATCGAGACCGGTGGGGTAAGATGAAAAAAAACTTTCTCAGGAGGAACTTGACAAAATCGTAGTGGCACAAGCCGACGATGATTCGGCGTGGGAAAAGCCTGTTGCCGTACGTCGCAAGAAGTCAGCTTCTTTGTCCATTCCTGCCAAACTCGCCGCACGCGCAGCGTTCCTCGCCCGGCTGCATCGGCAAGCGGACACCGGTGAATGGCTCACACGCATTATTCAGGAGCGCGTTGAACTGGAAGAGGCAGCCTTTGTCAGGGTGAAACGCGAGCTGGCTACAAAATAGACTTCCAGGGAGGTCCGTTCGATGGGCGCGCACGGCGTGGGGGTCAGTAGGGCGGGGGGGACGTACGAAGGAACAAGGCACGCCGCCTCACATCACGATCTACACGGACGGCGCGTGCGCCGGCAATCCCGGCCCGGGCGGCTGGGCAGCCATTCTGCGCCACGCCGAAACCGGCCGTGTCAAAGAGCTGAGCGGCCATCGTGACCGGACGACGAACAACGAGATGGAGATGTGGGCGGTCGAGCAGGCGCTGCGCGCGATCAAAGTGCCCGGCTCGATCGTCACGATCTACGCGGACAGCGAGAACGTGATCGGCTGGCTGGCCGAGGGCTGGAAGTGCAAGCACCCTCATCTCCAGCGCATCAAAAACAACATTCAGGCCATCTGCGGCGAGATGCGCCTGGACGTGTCCTACGTCAAAGTCGTCGGCCACGCCGGCGATCGACTGAACGAACGAGCCAACGCACTGGCGCAGGCGGCTATCTCACTGAACGCAATGCCCGGTTAACCTCCTCCAGGTCAAAGGCCTCCGGGTCGAAATCGCCGCCGGCCCACTCCAGATAGCCATCCTGCTCAGGATGTTCGGGGTCTCGAATGGCCTCAAGGAATTCACGGTAGCCCCACACTCCGCCGACATCCTCGGGCGGGCAGGCGCGCTTACCAGCCAGGCAGTGCGGGTACTTCACGCCCGGCTCCCGCGGCAGCCCGGTCTTTTCCACGAGGATTTCGTGGTCCCAACTGTCGCCGAAGTCGTACTGATAGACGAACTTGGACTTTTCACCGGGGACGAGCTGCTTCAGCTTGTAGCGCCGCTCGTCCTTCACCGGTTCCCAGTCGTCAGGGCTTGGCTCGCTGTAGCGGGCGCCGTAGATCGTGAAATCGTGCAGATGGTAATCGGACCAACCCATCACGATCTGCAGGATACGGTGCAGTTTGGCAAGCGTCGTATCATCTATCACCTGAATGCGCCGCCAGATGGGGGGTCGAGCGTCTTTAAGCGTGACCTTGAGCTGATAGATCGAGCCGGTTGGGGTTGTTTTCCTGGTCGGCATCGGCGCTGCTCCTTTCTACGTTCGTCCGCGCGAACGCGCTCTCGAGCCGGGTCGGTCGGCCTCATGCAGAGCCTGGGCTTTTCTCAGAAGTCTTCGGCGTTCTCGCCGATGGTCTGCCTCGCTTGATCGAAAGCAGCCGGGCATCACCACATCACCGGCACCAGCCCGGAAGCTGTGATGGTCTGATCGTGGGTGATCAGTGTTGCGCCGCGCGCCAGCGCCTCGGCTACGATGAAACGGTCGTGCATGTCAGGAGCTGCTTATTTCACGCGCCAGGCGTTCGATCTTCTGATTGGTTTGCCGACGAACGGCCACAAGGTCCTGTTCTATCCTGTCTACTTCTGTGTCGGCCAGATGGCTCCAGACGCCTGCCAGTGACCCAAATGCGGAGGGCATACCCGAAGAAGCCAGTGGCAGCACAGTGATCTGCACCTGGACGGTAACGCCTTCGGGCAGATTAAGTCGTGTGGTAGGTTTGAGCAACCCGTTGGTGTAGATTGCTTGAACCGTGATCGACGTCATAGCAACCTCCCACCAAGATTATACACCAGAAGGATGGAGGTGAGAGGTCAAATGCGCGGCCCCGCCGTGACCAAATGCGGCGCGTCGAACTTGCGGAAGTTCTGCACGAAGCGCGACGCCAGCTCGCGGTAGCGCTGCATGTACGTGTCCTTATCCGGCCACGACGACGACGGATCGAGCACGCTCTCCGGCACGCCGTCGCAGCGCGCCGGAATCTGAAAACCGAAGACGGGATCGGTGCGATACTCGACGCCAAGCAGCGCGCCGCTCAGCGCCGCGTCGAGCAAGGCGCGCGTGTAGGCGATGCTGATGCGCTTGCCGACGCCGTACGGCCCGCCGACCCAGCCCGTGTTCACCAGCCAGCAGTTCGCGCCGTGCCGCTCGATCTTGCGCTGGAGCAGGTCGGCGTAGAAGGACGGCGGGTGCACCATGAACGGCGCGCCGAAGCACGCGCTGAAGGTGATCTCCGGCTCCTCGCGCAGGCCGATCTCCGTCCCGCCGACCTTCGCCGTGTAGCCCGAGATGAACTGGTACATCGCCTGCTCGGTCGTCAGCCGCGCGATGGGCGGCATCACGCCCGACGCGTCGCACGTGAGCAGGATGATGTTCTGCGGATGGCCGCCGCGCTTCTCGGTCACCGCGTTGTCGATGAATTCGAGCGGGTACGATGCGCGCGTGTTCTCGGTGATCGAGTCGTCGTCGAGGTCGATCAGCCGCGTGACCGGGTCGTACACGACGTTTTCTAGAATAGTCCCGAAGCGCCGCGTCGTCGCGTAGATCTGCGGCTCGGCCGTTGGCGAGAGCGCGATCACCTTCGCGTAGCAGCCGCCCTCGAAGTTGAACACGCCCTCGTCGCTCCAGCCGTGCTCGTCGTCGCCGATCAGGCCGCGCTTGGGATCGGCTGACAGCGTCGTCTTGCCCGTGCCGGACAGCCCGAAGAACAGCGCCACGTCGCCGCCCCGGCCCACGTTCGCCGAGCAGTGCATCGGCATCACGCCCTGCAGCGGCAGCAGGTAGTTCAGGACGGTGAAGATCGACTTCTTGATCTCACCCGCGTAGGCGGTGTTGCCGATCAGGCACAGCCGCTTCTCGAAGTTGAGGACGATGAACGTGTTCGACGCCGTCCCGTCGACCTGCGGGATGCCCTTGAACGACGGCGCGCAGATCACGGTGAAATCGGGAACGTGATGGCGATATTCCTCGTGCGTGTGGGGCGCCAGGAACATGTTGCGCGCGAACAGGCTGTGCCACGCCAGCTCGGTGACGATGCGGATCGGCATGCGGTACGCTCCGCGCGGATCGGCGCCGGCGTAGCAGTCCTGCACGAACACGTCGCGCCCCTGCAGGAAGCCCAGCATCCGTCCGAACAGGTCGTCGAACTTGTCGTGGCTGATCGGCCGGTTGTACTGCCCCCACCACACGTGCGCCTCGCTCGCCGGCTCGCGCACCACGAACTTGTCGTTCGCCGAGCGCGCGGTGTGCTTGCCGGTGTTGGCGACGATCGGCCCCTGATGCGTGATCTTCGCCTCGCCGCGAAAGACGATCTCCTCGACCAGCGCCTCGACCGGCAGGTTCCAGTACGCCTGCCGCATGTTTGCCAGGCCGATCGCATCCAGCCCGTAGTCGCTCCTAAAAGCGCCAGCCTGCGCCTCGGCGGGCGTCTTGATGTTCAGGATGTTGTTCATGAGTCCATGCCCTCTTCAGACTTCCGAAGTCTCCGCGCTTTCTGCGCCTTCCATAGTAAAACCCATTAGTAAGTGCTCAACCGTTGCGCTCGCACCATGTGGTGTCATTCCCGCACGCTTTAGGCGGGAATCCACCCCCGATCTAGCCGGGGGCAGCCTGGATGCCCGACAAAGGCATTCGGGCATGACGGCTGAGCAGTTACATCCGTCAGACCCAGTCGCGCACCATTCGGCGGTCGCCGATGTATATCTCGTTCGGCGAGTTGGGATCGAGCGCCCAGCGGATGCGCGCGATGCCCTCCGTCACGTCCTTCACCGTGCCCGCGTAGCTCAGCCGCAGGTGGCCTTCTATCCCGAACTCCTTGCCCGGCACGGTGACGACGAGCGCCCTGTCCAGCAGGAATTTTGCCAGCGCGACCGAATCGCCGTTGTAGGCGCGGAAGTCGGGCAGGCAGTAGAACGTCCCCTCGGGCGGAGTGACACGCACGCCGTCGAACGCCTTCAGCTCTTGAAGGGTCACGTCGCGGTTGTTCTGGATCGTCAGGCGCAGGCTCTCGACCAGGCTTTGCATGCCGGTCAGCGCGCCTTCCGCCGCCGCCTGCAGCAGCACCGATACGCACGACGTCATCTGCGACTGCACGTTCGTCATGATCTCGACGAGCCGACGGGGTGCGATCGTCCAGCCGACGCGGAAGCCGGTCATCCCGTATAGCTTGGCCACGCCGTTGACGACGATCAGGCGCGAGTCCTCGACGTCCTTGTCGGTGAACTGGTAGCACGGCGGCGCATGCCTCCCGTCGAAGACGAGCTTGTGATAGATGTCGTCCATGATGAGGTAGATGCCCTTGCGCTCGCAGGTCTCGACGATCGCCGCGATAAGCTCCTCCGGGTACACGACGCCCGACGGGTTGTTCGGGCTGTTGACGATGATCGCCTTCGTGTTGCGCCCGATCGCGCGCTCGACGTCCGCCATGCGCGGGATGAAGCTGCCGTCCTCCGGCGTGACGATGGCAGGCGTGCCGAACACCATCTTGACGATCTCCGGGTAGCTGACCCAGTAGGGCGCGAGGACGATCACCTCGTCCTGCGGGTTGAGGATCGTGTACAGGATGTTGAAGACTGACTGCTTCGCGCCCGACGTGACGATGACGTTCTCCGGCGCGACGGTCACGCCGTAGTTGTCTTCGGTGTAGCGGATGATCGCCTTCTTGAGCGAGGGGATGCCGTCGGCGGGCGAGTACTTGACGTCGCCGCTGCTCAGGCGCGCCGCGCCGCTCAGGATGGCGTTGATCGGCGCCTTGTTCTTAGGCTCGCCGATGCCCAGGTGGATGACGGCCTCGCCGCGCTCGCGCAGGAGGCGCGCCTGCTCGTTCAGCGCCATCGTCGGCGACGTGGCGATTGACTGTGCCAGATGACTGAGGCTCATGGGAAACTCCAAAGGTTCAAATTCCAAAGGTTCAAATTCCAAAATCCAAAACTCTCTCGAACGCGGCAACTATAAAACACCCCCCTTATCGCGTCAAGGTTCACCCCGCCAGATGCGAATGATGGCCGAAGGTCTCCCGACCGAGGCCGGGGGCACGGTCAGAGATCTGTGCCCAACTGGGAGCTTCGCGCAACGGACACATGCGGTGCAGCCTGCCCTCGCGCAGCGGGGGTGCTCCCGTCAACGGATGGTTTGCTCGCGGGACGCGCATCCGTTGATCCGTTGCCTCTTTTGCGCTACGGTGTAAATGCTCGTAAAATAGGTCAGAAGTCTGACACCCTCTCGCTGATTCGCTGACTCGCTGACTCGCCGACTCGCTCCCATGCACTACAACTTCGATACCCCTCCCGATCGCCGCCACACCGACAGCCTCAAGTGGAGCCGGTATGACGCAGACGTGCTGCCGATGTGGATCGCTGACATGGATTTCCCGTCGCCCGCGTCCATCGTTCAGGCGCTGCGCGAGCGGGTCGATCACGGCGTGTACGGTTACCCGGCTGGAATCATGGGTGAACCCAACGAGCTGCCCGAATTCCGCCGCCTGATCGTCGACCGGCTCGTCGATCGATATGGCTGGCAAGTTCAGCCGGAGGACCTGGTCTTTATCCCGGGCGTGATCATCGCTTCCAATATGGCGTGCCACGCGGTTGCCGCGCATGACGGCGGCGTGCTCGTCCAAACGCCCGTCTATCCGCCGATCCTGGACGCGCCACGGTACGCGAGCATGCGCCGCCAGGACGCACTCCTGGCGCGCGACGCCGATGGGAGGTATGGCGTCGACTGGGGCGTCTTCGAGTCGGCCATCACGCCCGAGACACGTCTGTTCATTCTGTGCAACCCGCACAACCCGGTCGGCCGCGTCTTCCGTCGCGACGAGCTGGAGCGCATGGCGGAGATCTGCCTGAGGCGCGGCGTGATTATCTGCTCGGACGAGATTCACTGCGACCTGCTGTACACCGGTCAGCGGCACATCCCGATCGCCTCGCTCGATCCAGACATCGCTCAAAACACGATCACGCTGATCGCGCCGACCAAGACGTTCAATCTCCCAGGGCTGCAATGTTCGATCGCAATCGTTCAGAACCCGGAGCTGCGGCAGAAGTACCAGGAGGCGCGTAAAGGGCTGGCCCCCTGGGTCAACGTGATGGGCTTGCTCGCCGCGCAGGTCGCCTATCGCGAAGGGCAGGACTGGCTGGATCAACTGCTCGCCTACCTGGAAGCGAATCGAGACTATCTGTACGATGTCGTGCAGAGCGAGCTGACCGGAATCACGATGACCAGGCCGGAAGCGACGTATCTGGCCTGGCTAGATTGCCGGCAGACTGGCACAGACGGCAATGCCTACGAGTTCTTCCTCCAAAAAGCGCGCGTGGCGCTGGGCGATGGCGTGCTGTTCGGCCCGGGCGGCGAGGGATTCCTGCGGCTGAACTTCGGCTGCTCGCGGGCGCTGCTGGCCGAGGCACTGGAGCGCATGAAGCGCGCGCTTGCTCCTTCATAAGACCTGGCAGGTCTTGCGAAGCACCCCGCAGCGAAGCGAAGTGGGTGAAGACCTGCCAGGTCTTAAGGAGTCAAATATCGTGAGCATAGATATCTTCGCATGGGTCGTCTTGCCGCTACTGATCTTCTTCGCGCGCATCGTCGACGTGAGCCTGGGCACGCTGCGCATCGTCTTCGTCGCGCGCGGCAGGAAGCTTCGGTCGGCGCTGCTAGGCTTCGTCGAGATTCTGATCTGGATCGTCGTCGTCGGCCAGGTCATTCAAAACCTCGACACCCCGATCGCCTACGTGGCCTATGCCGCCGGGTTTGCCGCCGGCACTTACATCGGGCTATACATCGAAGACAAGCTCGCGATCGGCATGCTGGCCGTGCGCGTCATCGTGGCGACGGACGCGCAGGAGCTAATCGATCGATTGTCCAACGCGAATTTCGGCGTGACGAGCGTCGACGCGAGAGGCGCGACGGGCGAGGTGAAGATCGTGTATACGATTATCATGCGCAAGGATCTGCCCGCCGTGACGCGAATGGTCGACGAGGTCAGCCCCAAGGCGTTCGTGTCGGTCGAGGAAGTGCGCTCGGCGCGCGAAGGCGTCTTTCCGCCCGCCGCCGGGTCTCGCGGTCTGCGCCTCTTCGCACGCCGAAAGGGCAAGTAGGGCAGTCTCGGCAGGACCAGAAGACGAACCACGGATGACACGGATTACACGGACGTTGAGAAGCCCTATCTGTGACATCCGTGGAATCCATGGTTAAATCTACTCATCCTTTTCGGCTGCTTCTTTCGCGCTGCGGCCGAACGTCTCCAGTTGATCGCGCACTTTCTCCAACGCGGTGTACGGCGCATAGATGCGCCGTGTGGTGCTGATGTCGGCGTGGCCGAGGTAGGCTTGCAGCACGTCGAGATCCATGCCCTCGTGCAGCAACTGCTGCGCGCGGTAATGGCGGAACGCATGCGGCGACGTGCCTTTGTACAGCCCCAGCGCCTTCGCCGCATGCTTGACGACCGACCACAGCGTCCCGCGCCCCAGCGGCCTTCCCGCGCCGCGCCCGTGTGAGATGAACAGGCCAGGGAAATCATCGTCGCGCTCGCGGCAGTACGCGGCAATCGCCTGCTGCGCGTCTTTCGTCAACAGCAGCACGCGATCCTTGCCGCCTTTGCCGGTGATGCGCACCTCGCTTAGACGACCATCGAGCACCGCCTCGCGCGTCAGCGACGCGACCTCGCACACGCGCCCTGCCGACGCGTACAGCGTATGGACGATCGCCCGAGCGCGGAGAATCTTCAGGCGTTCGAGCCGCCCGCGCGGCGAATCCGAAAAGGGTAGGAGGATCGAATCGTAGTACGTCACGATGCGCGGGATGCCCGGATCAGGCTCGCGCCCTGCCTTTGCCGCGCGGCGCGCACCGCGCGCGGCTTTCAAGCGGTTGACGGCCTTGCCGACCTGGAAGCCAGCGGGCAGGCGGTCGTTTGCGTCGAGCCAGATGAGGAAGCGCTTGACGGCGGCAATGTAATTCTCGCACGTCGGCTCTGCATAACCGCGCTCGACCATCCATTCATGGAACTTGAGCAGCACGTCATCGCGCAGGCTGGCGACGGCATATCGTGGGGTAGGGGAGTTTGTGCCTTTTTGTGAGATATACCGCGTGCTCCTGATGAACTCTGTTAGCCGACCGAGGCCGTAACCATACGCCGCTGCGGTCTTCGGACTCGATGCAATGGTCGCGATAAATGCATCTCCGAATTCGATCTCAGATGCCGTGTGCTTCGATGGGGGAGTGGAAGTTCTCGCAGTTAGTCGCCTCGTCCGATTTGTCACTTTCTGCCTCCGCTATAGTTCTGAACAAAAGATACCTTGAGTTTAGTACATCTCCTACGGAAAGTCAAGCCTCTCTTATCCCAGCGCAGAGCGTATCTCAGACCTCGCTCCACACGACAGCGAATTGGGGAAGGATTGAATTGGCGGACGGGTGCAAGTTCGTTATATCCTGAATTCGCTGTTGTGTTTTGTCTGGGCGGTCGCCTGTTAGCGCAGACCGGCTGAGCAGTCACCGCAGAACACGCAGAGACCACACAGATGATAGACACTGCCCGACGTGTCATGCCGAGGAGCGCGCCGCGTGACAAGGCATCTCTGGCACAGCGTGGCGCGCGTGTCGGACGGGTAAGAGATTCCTCGCTGCGTTCGGAATGACACTTTTGAAGTTTGAAGTTTGGAGTTTGAAGTTGGAGAGTGGCCGTGTGGTGTCTCCCAGCGTTTGCCCGATTAGAACGATTGTGCTATGATGTGAGCTGCACATCCATTTGAGCCAGAGGCACTTCATGAGCCGCATCACTCACGTCGACGGAACTCCGGCGTCGCAGCGCAACCGCCTACGACGCATCATCGCCGAAATTCTGCGCCGCCTCAGCGCCAAGAAGACGATCGACGCTGAGACGAAAGACATGGTCTCGTTCATCGCCATCGCGCTGCGGCTGATCGACGATTTGAACGAGAAGTCGTGCGCAGCGTGGGAGAAGCGAGACTATTTCCTGAAGGCCGATCAGTTTCGCCGCGAGTGGGCGTGGGTATCTGCCACAGCCGAACGTATCGAGGATTTGGTCGTGACCGAAGAATGGTCACTGCTTCCAACCGAGCTGGCGGGCCTGTCAGCGCGCTTCTCGGACGTCAAGGTGAACCAGATGACGAAGCCCGCCTCGCTCTGGCAAGGCGCTCACCAGAAGCTCATCTCCGGCAAGAACGGCCGGCGTTGATCACGAGACCCGTGAGGTCTCCAAGACCTCACGGGTCTGATTCACAACGTCACGTGGAACAGTCCCCCCTACCCCATCGCTCGATCCTCCACATCGACCTGGACGCCTTTTTCGTTTCCGTCGAGCTGCTGGATCGGCCTGATCTTCGCGGCAAGCCGGTGGCGGTCGGTGGGCGCCCCGATGAACGCGGCGTCGTGTCGAGCGCTTCGTACGAAGCCCGCACGTTCGGCGTGCGCTCCGCCATGCCAATGCGGACCGCGCTGCAGAAGTGCCCCGACCTGATCATCCTGCCCGCGCGCCACCGCGTGTATGCCGATTGGTCGCGCAAGGTCATGGCGCTGTTCTACGAAATCACGCCGCAGGTTGAGCCGGTGTCGATCGACGAAGCATACCTCGACGTGACCGGCGCCGAACTGCTGTGGGGGTCGCCAGAGCAGATCGCGCAAACGCTGAGAGCGCGCATACGCGAGCAGTTCAATCTCCCCTGCTCGATCGGCTTGGCGACGAACAAGCTCGTCGCCAAGATGGCGACCGAGCGCGCCAAGCCGGACGGCGTGTGTATCGTGCCGCCAGGGGAAGAAGCAGCGTTCCTCGCGCGGATGCCCGTCGAGCGTCTGATCGGCATCGGTCCCAAAAGCGCGGCAGCGCTCCGCGCGATGGGCATCGAGACGATCGGCCAGCTCGCCGGCGCGCCGCGCGAGACTCTCGTCCGCCGCTTCGGCGCGAATCACGCCGACGACATGAGTCGCCGCGCACAGGGTATCAGCGATTCCGCGGTCGCCGTCGAGCGCGAGAGCAAGCAGATCAGCCAGGAAATCACCTTCACCCGAGACGTGTCGGATCAGGAGCGGCTGCGCCGTGCCCTGCTCGAGCTGAGTGAGGGAGTTGGCTCGCGCTTGCGCGCAGAGGCTGTGGACGCGCGAACGATCGCGCTCAAGCTGCGCTATGCCGATTTCACGACGCTGACCCGGCAGATAACCCTGCCCGCCCCGACGCATCTCGACGAGACGATCTACGCAGCCGCGTGGTCGCTCTTTACGAAGACGTGGGCGCGCCGGCCGGTGCGACTGCTGGGCGTCGCCGCGAGGAACCTCGGGACCTCGGCGCGCCAGTTGAGCCTGTTCGAGCCGGCCGAAGATCGGCGCGAGCGGCTGACTCGGGCCATGGATGCTATCAGAGCCAGGCACGGCGACGATGCGCTCAAACGCGCGTCTCTGGTGAAGACGAGCAAAGGGAAGCGCAAAACTTCAAACTCCAAACTTCAAACCTCAAAAAGGTGATTCAGCGTTCATTTTAGATAAGCTCCAAGCCCGCGTCCTCGCAGGCGCATCCAACCGCGAGGACGCGGTTGGATAGCCTTTAGACGCGTACGTGGAGGGAATCATGCGGCTGACAGACACGCAGAAGGATCAGGTTATTACGCTGACGCGTGAGCTGGTGCGCGCTAAGAGCCTGCCCGGCCAGGAACGCGATGCTGCCGTGATCTGCGAGCGTTGGATGAAGGAGCTGGGTTACGACGAAGTGTGGGTCGATCGTTACGGCAGTGTCATCGGGCGCAGGCTCGGTATGCGTGACGGCAAAACCATACACTTCGACGGTCACACCGACGTCGTCCCGGCGACGAGCCCTGAGAAGTGGAGGCGCGATCCGTTCGGCGGCGAGCTATCGGACGGCAGGATTTGGGGGCGAGGATCGTCGGACATGAAAGGCCCGCTCGCGGCGATGATTTGCGCCGGGGCATTCGCGCCGCGTGAGCAGTTCGATGGCGCGATCGCAGTCTCGGCAAGCGTCGGCGAGGAGACGCTGGAGGGACCTGCGCTGGCCGCGATATTGCGTGAGCATCCGGCCGACGCCGTGATCATCGGCGAATCGTCAGAACTCAAAATTGGCGTCGCGCAAAAGGGGCGCGCCGGCATCCAGATCGAAACGCACGGCGTGCCGGCGCATTCGTCTCGCCCGGAGGAAGGCGTCAACGCCGTGTACAAGATGATGCAGGTCATCGAGCGCGTGCGCGCCATGCCTGCGCCGATCGATCCTGTCCTGACGCCCGGTATTTCCGAGGTGGTCGAAATCGTCTCATCCCCCTACCCTGGCACATCGATCGTGCCGGACGGCTGCCGCATTCGCATCGATCGGCGATTGGTGCGCGGCGAGACGCGCGAGAGTGTACTGTCGACGTTCCGCGACGCGCTGCGCAGCATCGAAGATGTCGAGGTGCACTATCTGCGCGTCACCCTCCCCTGTTATACCGACGAAGTGCTTGAGATGGAGGATTTCCATCCGGCCTGGGTGACGCCGCGCGACAGTGGCTTGGTGAAGTGCGCCGAGGCCGCGCTCGCGCAGGTCGGCCTGCCGATCGGCTACTTTGCCTCGCGGTACTGCGCGAATGGATCGGCGAGCGCGGGCGAGATGGGCATTCCGACGCTGATCTTCGGTCCGTCGACGCCGGCAGTAGCGCACACGATAGATGAGTATATCGAGGTGGAGGAGCTTTTGCGCGGGACGGAAGCCTATGGTGCGCTTGCGATAGAGGTGCTGCGTCACGAAGGCGCTAATTTCGCGTAGTGTGTTTGACCTTGCTGCAATATATTGTTTGTAAGATGGTGTGTGGATAAGGGTGTGACTACGCGAAGAAGAATGGGGGAACATGCAATTCGACCTCTGTTTGCTCGGCTTCGGCAATGTCGGCCGCGAGCTGGTCAAGCTCATCGAGCGCAAACGCGAAGAGCTGACATCGCGCTACGACCTCGAGCTGCGCATCGTCGGCATTGCCACCGGCCGGCACGGCATCGTCATGCGCCGAGAGGGAATCGATGCCCACGCGGCGCTCGACGATTGGGATCGACTCCTGAGCGCATCACCTGCTGTGCCCGACGCGCTCACCCTCATTCGGGAATGCGGCGCCCAAGCGACCGTCGAGATGACGCCAATCGACCGCGAGACGGGCCGCCCGGCAATCGACCACGTCGAGGCGGCATTGAGCGCCGGCCAGCACGCTATCTCGGCTAACAAAGGACCGCTCGCGTACGCCTATCGCCACCTGCGCGACCTGGCCGCGCGCAAGCGGCGCGCATTTCTTTTCGAAGCGACGGTGATGGACGGCTTCCCGATATTCAACTTGTATCGCGAATGCCTTCCCGCGACGAGCGTGCTGGGGTTCCGAGGCGTGCTCAACAGCACGACAAACCTGATCTTGACGAAAATGGAAGAGGGAATGTCGTTCGACGATGCCGTGCGCCACGCTCAAGACATCGGCATTGCCGAGACGGACCCAAGCAATGACATTGACGGGTGGGATTCGGCCGTGAAAGTATCCGTCCTATGCAACGTGATGATGGACGCCGACATCCGCCCGCAGCAGGTGGAGCGCACCGGCATCCGTAACGTGACGATCGAGAGGATCCGCGCTGCGCACAGCCGGGGCCGCAAGATTCGACTGATATGTTCCGCCGAGCGGCGCGAGGGCCGACTCGTCACGCGGGTCGCGCCGGAAGAAGTTGGCCCGGATGACATCGCACACCGCTTACGCGGCACGACGAGCATGCTGAGCATCCGGACAGACACACTCAATCAACTCACCCTTCTCGAAACCGCGCCTACCCCCGCGCAGACAGCCTTTGGCGTGCTGGCCGACATCGTCGCCGCCGCTCGGGGACACTTCTAAGAAGTGATCTCAAGAATGGCAGTAACGACTTCAGTCGTTACTTGAAGCCCAGCAGCTCGTACACTTCGGCAGGCTCAGTGCGGCCTCTCACGGTCATAGGCGGGAGTCGGTTCAGCTCCAGCCGGTGCGCGCCAATGGCGTCCACTGTCGCGCGGCTGAGCGTCACCTGGCCGGGGCCGGTCACGTCTTCAATCTGCTTGGCGAGATTGACGCTTTCGCCGACTGCCGTGAAGCTCATCAGCTCCGGCGTGCCGATGTTGCCGACGATCGCCTCGCCCGTATGGACGCCGACGCCGAAGCGAAGCCCCTGCCCGTCCGGGCCGGCGTTGAGCGCTTCGACGTTCCGGCACAAGGCATACGCCGAGCGCGCGGCGCGCCAGGCATGATCCTCGTACTTGACCGGCGAGTTGAACATCGCCAGCAGCCCGTCGCCGAGATACTTGTCGAGCGTGCCGCCCTGTGCCAGGACGGCGTCGGTCGCCACGCCCAGGTAGCGATTGACCGTGGCGACCAACACTTCGGGGTGCGTCTGCTCGGCGTAGATGCTGAAGCCCCGGATGTCGGCGAACAGGATCGAGATGGTCTGCCGTTCGCCGCCCAGGTGCGGCAGGTCCGGCGAGCGGATCATGTACTCGACGACCGACCTGGGCAGGTAATGGTCGAGTATGCTCTTCAGGCGCGTCTGAAGCAGCGCGTTCTCGATGCGGAGTTTCTGCTTCTGCAGCACCGACGCCAGCTTCACGCGCAGCTCCGATGCATCGAAGGGTTTGTGCATATAGTCGTCCGCGCCGACGCGCATCGCCTGTACCGCGCGCTGCTCCGTGCCGTAGGCGGTCAGCACGACGATGCCGACGGTTGGGTCGACGTCGCGGATCTCCCTGATGGCCGTCAGACCGTCCTTCCCCGGCATCATGATGTCCATGATGATCACTTCGGGCTTCTCGCTCAGCGCCAGCTCCACCGCCTGGATGCCGTTGCCCGCCTCGAGCGGCTGGTATCCTTCGACTTCGGCCCAGGCGCGCAGCAAGCGGCGAATGTCGATCAGATCGTCGGCGATCAGCAGTTTTGGCACGGATGGCTTTTGAGGTTCGATCATCGAATTCCCTCTCATCGAAAAGGGTTGTGCCCCCACCTGCACTCGGCCAGTTTAGCACAACTTCACCTATTTCAACAATCACATTATAGCCCCATGTCATCTTCACGCCAAGCCGTCCTCAACGCTGTGTGCACGCAAATGTTGTCATCAAGCGTAGGGCACGTTTCCTTGACCCAGCAATCCATCCGTTTATCCGTTGTCCATTCGTTGCCAGGTTTGACTTCCGTCGCAGATGAGGCTATTCTATTATCCGCTTCCCTACTCCGGGTAGAGCATAGTGAATCAACCGAATACCTCGATGACAATCGGAGCCGACACCCATGCAATCGTCGAACGCTCACACTGACCTTGCTCGACTGACGCGGGCGTGGATTGACTTCACAGTGGATAGCCGCCTGGGACCGGATATCGATCCGCTAGTGCGCTCCTCGTGGCAGCGCTGTGCGCCGCGCCTGAATCCGGCAGCACTTGCGCAGTGGGCCTATCTCAGCAGCGACGTGCTCCGCCTCACGCTAAGCCAGCATGCCTCGCTCAGAGCTATGGCACGGCCGATCATGGAGGACGTTCACCAGTTCGTCGAAGGAACCAGCCTGATCCTGGTGCTCGTCGACAGCACGGCGTGCGTGCTGGAAATGCTGGGGGACAAAAGCATGCTGCAGATTGCCGCGGCGCTGGGACTGCGTCAAGGCGCGTTTCTGGACGAAAGCCGGATCGGCACGAATGCGTTCGCCTCCGCGCTGATCGAGGGATGTCCCGCGCAGACGGTCGGCCCGGAGCATTATCTCAAGACTCTGCACGCGATCGGCTGCGCCGCAGCGCCCATATACGCCGTCGACGGCCGGCTGGTCGGGTCGATCGGGCTGATGGCGCAGGTCGAGCAATACAGCTACCACCTGCTCGGGATCGCCGTGGCCGCATCCCGCGCGATCGAGAACCAGTTGCAGGCGGACATGTTCGTGCGCGAGGCCAACGCGCACGCCAGCGAGCTGAATGCGACCATGGAGGCCATTTCCGACGGCGTGCTCGCCTGGAGCGCAGACGGCAAGATCATGCACATGAACCAGCGGGCCACACAAATGCTCGGCCTCTCGCAGACCGAAGCCGTCGGCCGCCCACTGGCGGAGTATGTGACGCTGCCCGAAGGATTGGCCAAAGCCGTCGCCCGCGGTGAAGAGTTGAGTGACAGGGAGACACATTTCAATGTCGGTGGGGCGCAGCGCGACTGCCTCGTCAGCCTGCGCGCGGTTCGAGACCTGGAAGGAGAGCCGACCGCGTACATCGCCACGCTGCGCCGGCTGGACCAGGTGCGCCAGCTCGTCACCCGGCAGGTCGGAGCGCAAGCGCGACTCACGCTCGACGACATTCTTGGCGCCAGCACTGCCATGGAGCGCGTCCGGCGCCAGGCGCAGGCAGCCGCTGCCGCGAAAGCGTGTGTCCTGGTGATGGGCGAAAGCGGGACCGGGAAGAACGTTCTCGCGCGCGCCATTCACAACTGCAGCCGCCGCGCAGACGGTCCGTTCCTGGCGATCAACTGTCGCGCGATTCCCCGCGCACTGGCGCTGGGCGAGTTTCTGGGTTACGAAGCCGGCGCATATGGCACGGCCTCGGACGGGCGCCCGAGCAAATTCGAGCTGGCGGACAACGGCACGCTCCTGCTCGAGGAGATCGAATCGCTGCCGCTGGACACGCAGGCTGCGCTGCTGCGTGTCATCGAGGCCGGCGACGTCATCCGCCTGGGCGGCACACGCGTGATCCCGGTCGACGTGCGAATCATCGCAGCCTCGACCGTCGACCTTGAGGCCCGCGTGGCCGAAGGGACATTCCGCGCCGACCTCCTGTTCCGGCTGCGCTCGTTCGTGATCAATATCCCACCCCTACGAGAGCGACCCGGCGACATCCCGGTTGCGATCAATCGAATTCTGGAGCGGCTGAGCACCCAGATCGGGCGCCCCCTGGCGCTGACGCAGACCGCGCGCGGCATTTTAGCCGCCTATCCGTGGCCGGGCAACAGTCGTGAATTGGAATCCGTCCTGGAGCGCGCCGCCCTGCTGGCCGATGGCAGGCCCGTCGAGATGGAACACCTGCCCGGCGCTGTCCGCCAGCGCCAGGCCATGATCCCTGGCAAGCCACTCACCGAGCCTGTGCGCAGCCTGGTCGAGGCCGAGAAAGCCGCGATTGTGTGCGCCGGGCGCGCCACGAATGGCAACCTGAGCCAGACAGCGCACATCTTGGGTATTGGGCGGACGACACTGTGGCGCAAGATGCGAGAACTTGGCCTCTCGGCTGACGATTTCAAGACAAACACGCACAACTGACCGGCCGATGTGGTTCACAATGAAACAGTACTCGCGTACTGGAATGTTTCACTCTGCAACATAATGGTATGAAAATGGACAGAGAGCCACCACTTACAGTATAAACATATTCATGCTGCTCGTGCATCACTCCAGCGGGCTGTCCCAAACTGCGCGGCGTGGTGGATTGCGCGGTATGCGCTGGTGTGTACCGTTGAACACCGTCCGGTGAGCAATCGCTCAGGGCGGTGTTTCTTGTCTCGTTCTTTCCATGGAAAGGAGGTGCATCCACTCGACCGCTCACGTTTTCATTACCGCAACCCGTTGGGTGTCTTCGTCATGCCGTAACCAACCATTCACATAGAAGGAGATTGCTTCCATGGCACCATCACCTTTCTTAGGTGAAGTTCTCGGCACGATGATGCTTATCCTCTTGGGCAACGGCGTGGTAGCAGCCGTTCTGCTCAACAAGTCCAAGGCACAGGGCGGTGGCTGGATAGTTATCACCGCAGGCTGGGCCTTCGCAGTCATGAGCGGGGTCTTTGTGGCCCAGGCTACCGGTAGCCCGAATGCCGATCTCAACCCGGCTGTGACTGTAGCGAAGATCGTCAACGGCGGCACGACTCTAAACGACGGGTTGGTCCGCATTGCGGGCGAATTCGTCGGCGCCTTCCTCGGCGCCGTCCTGGTCTTCCTGGCCTACTTCAGGCACTGGGGCGAGACGTCAGACCAGGGCTTGAAGCTGGCCTGCCACTGCACCGCCCCGGCCATTCGCAGCACACCGTGGAACCTGGTCACGGAGATCATCGGCACCTTCACGCTGTTGTTCGTGATCTTCTCGATCTTTGGTCGGCTGGGCACTCCGCCCGTCGGCGGTGTGGGTCCGTACCTCGTCGCATCCCTGGTGTGGGGCATTGGCCTGAGCCTGGGTGGCCCGACGGGATATGCCATCAACCCGGCCCGCGATCTCGGGCCACGCATCGCGCACGCCGTTCTTCCGATCGCCGGCAAGGGCGGCAGCGACTGGGGCTACTCGTGGATCCCGGTCGTAGGCCCACTCATCGGCGGCGCGCTGGCTGCCGTGCTGCAAGTGGCTGTTACAGGCATGTAGCCGGTGAAGCCCGGAAGGGGTTGCAACCATGAAGAAGCTGATCAACAAACCGGAAGATGTTGTCAAGGAGGAGCTCCAGGGTATCGCCGCCGCACATCCGGATCTCGTCAAGGTGTTTTTCGATCCGAACTACATCGTGCGCGCCGACGCGCCGGTGAAGGGCAAAGCGGGCGTCATCTCCGGCGGCGGCTCCGGCCACGAGCCGATGCACGGCGGCTTCGTCGGGTACGGCATGCTCGACGCGGCCTGCCCCGGCGCCGTGTTCACCTCGCCCACGCCTGACCAGATGCTTGAAGCCACGAAGGCCGTGAACGGGGGAGCCGGCGTGCTTCACATCGTCAAGAACTACACGGGCGACATCATGAACTTCGAGATGGCCGCCGATCTGGCGCGGGGCGAGGGTATCGAGGTGGAGAGCGTCGTCACCAACGACGACGTGGCGGTGCAGGATAGCCTGTACACCGCCGGGCGGCGCGGCGTCGCCGTCACCGTGCTGTCGGAGAAGATCTCCGGCGCGGCCGCCGAGCAGAAGCGCTCGCTCAAAGAAGTGGCCGACGTGTGCCGCAAGGTCAACGGCTGGGGCCGTAGCATGGGTATGGCCCTCACCTCCTGCACCGTGCCGCATGTGGGCAAGCCGACCTTCGATCTGCCGGAGGACGAGATGGAGATCGGCATCGGCATCCACGGCGAACCGGGCCGCACGCGCATGAAGGTCAAGACGGCGGCCGAGATCACCGAGATGCTCGCCACGCCGGTCATCGAAGACCTGCCCTTCAAGGCCGGCGACGAGGTGCTGGCCTTCGTAAACGGCATGGGGGGCACGCCCGTCATCGAGCTGTATGTGGTGTATAATGAACTGGCGAAGATCTGCGCAGGACGGGGCGTCAAGATCACCCGCAACCTGATCGGTTCGTACATCACTTCGCTCGAAATGGCGGGCTGCTCGATCACGCTGCTGAAGCTGGACGACGACCTGACCAAGCTGTGGGACGCGCCGGTCAAGACCGCCGGTCTGCGCTGGGGGATGTGACCGCCTGACACCAGGAGGCCAGAGTGACGAACAGTGTTCCGCGAGATGCCGTTCTCGAATGGATCAAGACCTACGCATCTGCCATCGCCGACAACAAGGACTACCTGACTCAACTGGACGCAGCCATCGGCGACGCCGATCACGGCGCGAACATGGATCGCGGCTTTCAGGCCGCGCTCACCAAGCTGCCGGGCGTCTCCGACAAAGACATCGGCACGATCCTGAAGACGGTCGGCATGACGCTGGTCTCTACCGTTGGGGGGGCCGGAGGCCCGCTCTACGGCACACTTTTCATGCAGATGGGAACCTCATCCGCGGGCAAACTGGAGCTCACTCTGGCCGACTGGGTCGACGCGCTAGAAGCCGGCGTGAACGGCGTGGTCATGCGCGGCAAAGCCAACCTCGGGGACAAGACGATGGTCGACGCGCTCACCCCGGCACTGGTGACGCTGAAAGAGGCGGCGGCTAATGGCACGCCCATGCGTGAGGCGCTCGTAAAGTCGGCCCAGGCTGCCGAGCAGGGCATGATCGCCACCACTCCCCTGGTTGCCAAGAAGGGCCGCGCCAGTTACCTGGGCGAGCGCAGCGCCGGGCATCAAGACCCGGGCGCGACCTCGTCGCACTTGCTCCTCAAGGCCGCCGCCGATACCTGGGTCAACGACGGGTAGCGCCGGCGGAACGTGCCACGCTGGGGGCGACGCGCGCCGACTTCGATCCCCAGCAGGCATAACGCTCTATCTCACGGAGGTACGACATGGCTAAATACGCAGCAGCAATCGATCAGGGCACGACCAGCACCCGCTTCATGATCTTCGATCACGGCGGCAAGGTCGTAGAAGTCGATCAGAGAGAGCACGAGCAAATCTATCCGAAGCCCGGCTGGGTCGAGCACGACCCGATGGAGATCTGGAAGCGCACGGAGGAGGTGATCAAGGAGGCGCTCGCCAAGAGCAAGGTCGATCCGAAGGACATCTCCGCCATCGGCGTGACCAACCAGCGCGAGACGACCATCGTCTGGGAGAAGGCCACGGGCAAGCCGGTCTACAACGCCATCGTCTGGCAGGACACCCGCACCGCCGGCATCTGCAACGACCTGGCCAAGGACGGGGGACAGGACCGCTTTCGCCCCAAGACCGGCCTGCCGCTGGCGACCTACTTCTCCGGCCCTAAGATCAAGTGGATCCTCGACAACGTCGAAAACACGCGGGCCAGGGCCGAGAAGGGCGAACTGCTCTTCGGCAACATCGACACCTGGGTGATCTGGAACGTCACCGGCGGCCCGAAGGGCGGCGCGCACGTCACCGACGTGTCCAACGCGTCTCGCACCATGCTGATGAACCTGGAGACGCTGGACTGGGACGACGAGATCTTGAAGATCCTGAACATCCCGCGCGCCATGCTGCCGAAAGTCCGGCCGTCGAGCGAAGTGTACGGCAAGGCCGTTGGCGACCTGGCGGGCATCCCGGTCGCCGGCGACCTGGGCGACCAGCAGGCGGCGTTGTTCGGGCAAACGTGCTTCTCGCCCGGCGAGGCCAAGAACACTTATGGCACCGGCTGCTTCATGCTGCTCAACACCGGCACCAAGCCCGTGCCCTCCAAGAGCGGTTTGCTCACGACGCTCGGCTACAAGATCGGCGATCAGCCGGCAGTGTACTGCCTGGAAGGCTCGATCGCGATCACCGGCGCGCTGGTGCAGTGGCTGCGCGACAACCTGGGCTTGATCCAGAAGTCAGCCGACGTCGAAGCGCTGGCCAAGACGGTCGACGACAACGGCGGCATCTACTTCGTCCCAGCGTTCTCCGGCTTGTTCGCGCCCTACTGGAGGAACGACGCGCGCGGCGTACTCGTCGGCATGACCCGCTACGTCAACAAGGGCCACATCGCGCGCGCCGCGCTGGAGGCCACCGCCTTCCAGACGCGCGAAGTGCTGGACGCGATGAATAAAGACTCTGGCGTCCCCCTCAAAGCGCTCAAGGTCGATGGCGGCATGGTGTACAACGAGCTGCTCATGCAGTTCCAGGCCGACATCCTGGGCGTGCCTGTCATCCGCCCGACCGTCGCCGAGACCACCGCGCTTGGCGCGGCCTACGCGGCCGGTTTGGCTGTCGGCTTCTGGAAAGAAGTCGAAGACCTGCGCGCCAACTGGGGCAAGGACAAAGAGTGGAATCCCAAGATGGACGCGGAGCACCGCGAGAAGCTGCACAAGGGCTGGCTCAAAGCCGTCACGCGCACGTTCGACTGGGCCGAGCACTAAGGATTGCTGAAGACTTCGGAAGTCTTCAAGAGACTTCCGAAGTCTGGAGCTGGCACGTCACTGGCGGAAGCCTGGAAGCCGGATTGCAGGCTCCCAGGCTTCTTTTCGAGAAAACCACGGAGATACGGAATAGACCTGGCAGGTCTTGTCCGCCAGTGTTGGTCATACGTTGGATCGCGAAGACCTGCCAGGTCTACAAGGTGCCGTAATGTCTCCACCACACGTGATCATCATCGGCGCCGGATCGACCGGTGCAGCGACTGCGCACGACCTGGCGCTGCGCGGCCTGCGCGTCACGGTGATCGAGCGCGGCGAAGTCGCGTCCGGCACGACCGGCCGGAATCACTGCCTGCTGCACTCCGGCGGGCGTTACTGCGTCAAGGATCAGGAATCGGCGATCGAGTGCATCGACGAAAACATGATCCTGCGCAGGATCATGCCGGACGTGTTGGAGCTGAACGATGGCCTGTTCGTCGCCGTAACCGAAGACGATCTGGCCTTCAAGGAGAAATTCCTGGGGGGCTGCGAAGCGTGCCGCATCCCGGCGCGCGACCTGCCACTCCAGCGCGCTTTCGAGGTCGAGCCCCTCCTCAATCCGAAGACGCTCGCCGCCGTGCAGGTGCCCGACGGCGTGTTCGAGCCGTTTCGATTCTGCCTGGCGTTTCTCGCCACCGCGCGTCGCAACGGGGCCATCGTGCGCACGTACTGTGAAGTCAACGAAGTCACGCGCTCCGGCCAGAGTGTGACCGGCGTGACCTTCGTGGATCACCGCACAGGCAAGACGGAAACGATCGGGGCCGACATCGTCGTCAACGCGACCGGACCATGGGCCGGCGAAATCGCGGAGATGGCTGGCGTCGACGTGCCGGTATCGCCCACCGCCGGCGTGATGGTCACCGTCGGCAAGCGGCTGAACAACATGGTCGTCAACCGCCTGAACAAGCCTTCAGACGGCGACATCGTCGTCCCCCAGCGGACGACGTCGATCATCGGCACGACTTCGTGGGCCGTCGGCGACCCCGATCTGATTCCGATTCCGCAGGAGCACGTCGACAAGATGTTCCAGCAGGGCGAGATGCTGCTGCCCGGTATCCGGCAGGCGCCGCTACGCGGCGTCATGGCCGTGGCGCGTCCCCTTATCAGCAAGGGCGGCGTCGACGAGCGCGAAGTCAGCCGGACGTTCGAATGTTTCGACCACAAGCGCGACGGCATAGATGGCTTCGTCACGATCTCCGGCGGCAAGACGACGACGGCGCGCGCCATGGCCGAGAAGGTCTCCGATATGGTATGCCACAAGCTAGGGATCGAAGCCGAGTGCCGCACGCGCGATGCGCCGCTGGCGTCCTATCGGCTTTTCTATCAGTGAGATGGATAGGCGGGTGACCAGGAATTAAGAGAACTAAGGGAACTTATGACACTTGAAGTAGCGCTCAAGGTTTTCCGGTACAAGGCCGGCCAGCCGGCGCGCTATGATACTTTCCGTGTGCGTGTCCCGCACACGGCCAGCGTGCTCGACGCCATCGAAGCGGCATGGGCGCAGCACGACCGCAGCCTTACCTTTCGGCATGCCTGCCACCACGCCTCGTGTGGATCCTGCGCCATGCGCATCGACGGCCGCGAGAAGCTGCCGTGCATCACGCCGGTTCGCGACGTGTGGCGCGGCCGCGGCGACTTGCGCATCGAGCCGCTGCGCAACTTTCCCATCGTCAGCGACCTCGTCGTCGACGTCAGCGGCTTCTTTCAGCGAATGTCGACGTCGGGCATGGTCATCACGCGCACGGCGGAATCGTATTTGCCTGTGGCGGCCGGCGCCGCAGACGGCCGGCCGCGAGACGCGCGATCCGTCACGCTGCCCGAGGGCGTGGCGCGCGTGAACCGCTTCGAGAACTGTATCGAATGCGGCATCTGTATCAGCGCCTGCCCGACGATGGCGGCGAGCGATAAGTTTATGGGGCCGGCGGCGCTGGCCGGGATTTACCGCGCCCGCCTCGAAGCGCCAGACGAAGCGGAATCGACGCGGCTGCTGGGATTCGCCGACGGCGAGCACGGCGTGTGGCGCTGCCACAGCGGCTGGGAGTGCACCGAAGCCTGTCCGCAAGGGGTCGACCCGGCGGGGGCCATCATGTTGCTGCGCCGCGACCTGGTCAAGCATCGAATCAGGAAACTATTCGGACGGTGATATGGCGACACAACTTCAAAGCTCCAGGCTGCGCCGTACCGCGCAATGGGCCGACGTGCGCCGGCGCGGGATGGGCATGTGGGCTTACACACTCAACCGGGTGACGGGCATCGGGCTGCTGGTTTACCTGTACCTGCACCTGGTCGTCCTGAGCATGCTGGCAGGCGGACCAGATATGTGGGATCCCTTCGTCAACCTGGCGCGGTCGCCGCTGTTCCTGGCGCTCGACGTCATTCTCATCGCCGGATGGCTGATTCACGGGTTGAACGGCATTCGCGTGACGCTTACCGGGCTGGGCTTCGGCACGCGCAGCCAGAAGAGCTTGTTCGTTGGGTTGATGCTGATCGCGGGGATCGGTACCGTCGTGATGGGTATCATGGTTTTCGGGAGCTGACGGCGATGGAAGATTTATCCGAACAGAAACCGGCGCCGACCACCGCCTGGCTGTGGCAGGCGCTCACCGGCGTCGGGCTGATCGTGCTGCTGGCGCTGCACATGATGACACAACACTTCATCGCGGAAGGGGGCATCCGCGACTTCGCCGGCGTGGCAGATTATCTGCGCAACCCGATCGTCGTCTTGCTGGAGCTCCTGTTCCTGGTGACGGTGACGGCGCACGCGCTGCTCGGCGTGCGCTCGATCCTGTTCGACCTGGGCCTGAGCGCGCGCGCCGAAACGACCGTGTCGCGCGCGCTGCTTGTCGTCGGCATATTGACTGTCGCCTACGGGATGTGGCTGACCTGGACTATCACCCAGCAGATCTGAGCGACGCGGATTGGGAATCCGCCTGGGCGCCGTACGACGAACCCACCTACCGCGCGGTGCTCTCGCTTCTCCGGGCGCGCGATGTCGTCCTCGACATCGGCGCAGGCGATTTGCGCTTTGCGCGCCGGGCTGCGGAGCAGGCGCGCGCCGTGATTGCGATCGAGCAGCACGGCGAATTGCTCACAGGCGAACGCGAGACGGGCGGACGCAAGACCCGCCCCTACCCTGCCAACCTCACCGTGATCTGCGGCGACGCCCTCTCGATACCATTTCCGAGCGGCATAACCGTCGGCGTGCTGCTCATGCGCCACTGCCGGCACTTCAGTGAGTATGCCAGGAAGCTGCGGGCCGCGGGCTGCCGACGACTCATTACGAACGCACGCTGGGGATTCGGTGTGGAGCAAGTGACGCTTGGGCCGCATCCCCGCTACGCCGCCGTCGCGCCCGGCTGGTATGCCTGCCAGTGCGGCGCGGTCGGTTTCAAGCCGTGCCCGCCCGATGCGTTAACCACCGCGTTCCTGGCACGCACGACCGAGGTGAGCGGCTGCCCCTCGTGCAGCCGGGAGTCTGCTTCGGGCGCTGGCGCCCTGGTGTCTTCGTAAGCGTTCATAGGAATGGGACACAGTTTTTGAAGTTTGGAGTTTGAAGTTTGGAGTTTGGATTCGTATGGTCGGTCTCGTCATCGTCTCGCACAGCGCCAAACTCGCCGAGGGTGTAGCCGAACTGGCGCGCGACGCAGCCGGTGGGCGCGGGGACGTGCCGCTCGCAGCAGCCGGCGGGTCCGGTTTTCCTGACAAGCCGTTTGGCACCAACGCCAATCTGGTGCAGCAAGCCATTGAGCAGGTGTACTCCGACGATGGCGTGCTTGTGCTGATGGACCTGGGCAGCGCCGTGCCAAACGCCGAGATGGCGGTCGAAGCGCTGCCGCCCGAGCAGCGTAGGCGGATCGTGCTCTGCGAAGCCCCCCTCGTCGAAGGCGCGATTGCTGCAGCCGTGCAGGCGAGCATCGGCAACACGCTTGAGCAGGTCGCCGCCGAGGCGCGCGGCGCGCTCGCTCCCAAAATCGCACAACTCAAACCAGAATCTGCCGCCCCTCTCCCCTCTCCCCCACCGGGCGAACAGGCCGGAAAGAAGTCTGCCCTGCGACTCAAGGTGCCCAATCGCCTCGGCCTCCACCTGCGCCCGGCGGCGCGATTCGTTCAGACCGCCACACGTTTCCAGGCCGCCGTCGAAGTGGCCAACCTGACGACGAGGCGCGGACCCGTGAGCGCGAAGAGCATTAATGAGATTGCCAAGCTCGGCGTCCGGCAGTTTCACGAGATTGAGCTGGCCGCTTCTGGAGCCGATGCCGAAGCGGCGCTGGCGGCCATTCAATCGCTCGCCGATGAGAACTTCGGCGACGAAGACGGTGAGCCACAGGCACTTGAGGTCAAACAACCGGCGACGAAGATTGAACCACCCGTTTCATCCCTCATCCCTCATCCCTCATCCCTGCAAGGCTTGCCGGCCTCTCCTGGCCTGGCCATCGGCAGCGCGCGGCTCTATCGGCGGGCGGCGCCTGAAGTGCCGGCACACATGGTGGATGATCCGCAGTTCGAGTGGAAGGCGCTATTGGCCGCGATAGACAAAACGAGACAGCAGATCGAGGCCACGCGCGACGTGATCAACCGGCGCGCTGGCGCTTACTCAGCGGCCATCTTCGAAGCGCACGCCTTGTACCTGGATGACGATGCACTACGTGAACCGGTGCGCCGCGCCATCTTCGTCGATCGACTCAACGCCGCAGCCGCTTGGCAGCGTGCCACAGACCAGATGGCCGCCGAGTACCGTACACTCGACGACGAGTATCAGCGCGCCCGCGCCGAGGACGTGCTGGATGTCGGGCGGCAGGTGATCCTAAACTTGCTAGGCGCGGCTGCGTCCGTGCCGGTCATGCCGGAAGCGGGCATTCTCGTCGCGCCCGACCTGACGCCTGCCGACACGGCGCGCCTCGATCCAGCGCTGGTGCTGGGCATTTGCACGGCCTTCGGCGGACCGACTTCGCACAGCGCGATTCTCGCGCGTAGCCTCGACCTTCCTGCGGTCGTCGGCCTGGGTGAGCGCATTCTCGAGATTGCGGAAGGCACGTCGTTGATTGTCGATGGCATGACCGGCCAGGTTTTCCCGGACCCGGAAGCCAGCCTCGTCGCTGAATATGCACAGCGCGCCGAGGACGCCCGCGCGGCGAAGGCCGAAGCGCGCGCCGCAAGCGCAGCGCCGGCAGTCACAAGCGACGGCCACCGCGTCGAAGTTGCAGCTAACATCGGGTCACCAGAGGAAACGCGCGCCGCCGTGGCCGCCGGAGCAGAGGGGGTCGGTCTGTTCCGCACGGAGTTCGTGTTTCTCGATCGGCAGGTCGCGCCCGACGAAGAGGAGCAATATGCCGCCTATCGCGCCGCCGCGCAGGGGCTTGGAGGGCGACCGCTGATCATTCGCACGCTCGACGTGGGCGGCGACAAGCCCCTACCCTACCTGGATCTTGGCGCGGAAGCGAACCCGTTTCTCGGTTGGCGCGCGATTCGCCTGTGCCTGGCGAAACCTGACCTGTTCAAGGCGCAGTTGCGAGCCATCGTGCGCGCCGCCGCAGATTTTCCGGTGAAAGTGATGTTTCCAATGGTCGCTACGCTCGCCGAATGGCGGGCGGCGCGCGCGCTGCTGGAAGAAGCGAGACTCGAAGTCAAGAATCGCGGCCAGCCCGCGCCAGTGCGCATCGAGACCGGTATCATGGTCGAGATTCCGTCCGCTGCGCTGCTGGCTGCCCACTTTGCCGAGGAGGCCGACTTCTTCTCGATCGGCACGAACGACCTGTCTCAGTACACGCTCGCCGCCGAGCGAGGCAACGCGCGCGTCGCGGCGCTGGCGGACGCGTTTCAGCCGGCGGTGCTGCACCTGATTGAAATGGTCGTCGAGGCCGCGCACGCGCGCGGCAAGTGGGTCGGCGTGTGCGGCGAGATGGGCGGCGATCCGCTAGCCGTGCCGCTGCTCGTCGGGCTGGGTGTCGACGAGCTGAGCATGAACGCGCCGGCTATCCCGAAGGCCAAGCAGATCATACGGGCGTTGGATTTCGCATCGGCACAGGCCGTGGCGCGGTCGGCGCTAAAGGCAGAGAGCGCGCAGGCGGTCCAGGCGCTGCTCTCTTAACCCTTGCGAAGGCTGTGAAGCCTTCGCAAGGGTTAATCATCCCAATCGAGATAATACTTCTGATCACGGTTTTGAAGCACCACTGAAGGGTGGTGGCGGTGGTGATCCTAGAACTGGCGGTGTCACGTCGCAGTACGGCGATTCGTAAAAATAATCTTTCTTCACCGACTGGCCTCTTCCGTCACGTACCTCGATCGAGCCGGGCTTGCTGCGACAAGCACGCCACACCACTCGGATCCTCGGACCATCGACCCGCAGTCCATCATGAAAGTAGGTGTACCTCCCATCGCCGCCTCTCGCCCTGACGACGAATATCGCCAGCCACTCGCTGGGATTGCCCGGGTTCACACCTGCCGACTCGACGACCCAGTCGAAGTCTAGCGGACCCGTCGGTCGTGGCGTCGCTGGACTACGTGTGGGAGTGTTGGACGGTGCAGCGGGCATCGACGTAGGTGTTGGTGCGATGCTCGGCGCAGCGGGTATCGACGTAGGGGTTGGTGCGACGCTCGTTGCAATGGCAGTCAGTGTCGCATCGACCGATTGCTGGACCTCGGCATCGACGGTCTGTTGCGCAGCGACAGTAGCGGCCGCGGCGGCAGCCACAGTGGCCTGTATCTCTTCAGGACTCAGTCCAGTGCTACATGCAGTCAGAAATGCGAGGCATATCAGGACAAAGAATAGGTCACGTCTCCGGATTATAGCAGCCTCTCTCATGGCTCTTCCTCCTGTAAACCAAGCAGGGCCTGTTGGACCGACTCTTGATACGGGACGCAGTAATCGGCTTTCAGCCTCGCGAGAAACCAATCATAGGGTTGATCACCGGCGTGTTCGATACATTGCGTGTACGCTCCAAGCGCCTCTGTAAATAGCATTACAGCTATTCCATTGTCCTCAGTGAATCCAACTGTCGCAGCACGCCCAGCATTTCTCCGTGAATCCTCCCGTTGCTCGCCACAACGCCGAACGGCTTCGGGTCAACTGCCCCACCCTGCTCGTCCGTCACCCAACCGCCTGCTTCCTGGACCAGCAGAATGCCCGCCGCCCAGTCCCAGGGATTGAGCTTGAACTCCCAGTAGCCGTCGAGCCGACCGCTGGCGACGGCAGCCAGGTCGAGCGCAGCGCTGCCCGCACGCAGTACACCCTGCGATCGCATCAGGAATGCTTGATGCTCCCGAATGTTATTGTGCTCGCTCGTCTGCCGATCGTACGGGAAACCGGTCACCAAGAGGCTGTGCGCCAGATCGAGCGTGACGGAAACGCGGATCGGCCGGCCGTTGAGCGATACGCTGTGCCCTCGCCGCGCCGCGAACAGTTCGTCGCGCATCGGATCGAGCACGACGCCCAGCTCTGTCTGCCCGTCGATCTGAAGAGCGATCGACACGCTGAACTGCGGATAACCGTGCGCGAAGTTCGTCGTGCCGTCCAGCGGATCGATCAGCCAGACATGTGACGAGTGCCCGCCGTTCTCACCGGTCTCTTCGCCGTGGAAACGGTGATCCGGGAAGTGTCGAGACAGCATGTCCAGAATCAGCGCCTCAGATGCGCGATCCGCTTCGGTCACCAGGTCGATCGCACCCTTGTACTCGGCGACGACGCCGCGCTCCCAGTAGGTGCGCAGTAGCGCGCCAGCCTGCCGCGCCGCGTCAATCGCGGCCGCAAGCATTCCATCAGAATGTGAAATCATTGCTCTCCCGAAGGTAACTGCTCAGCCTTAGCAGATTTCTAACGTAAATCTACTGCCCGTCATATCCAAAGCTGCTATAGTCAAGCCCATGACACCGTTGCCCTTACCCACCGATGACGAGGTGCGCGCTGTGTACCGTC
>Ga0209342_10000839_pt1 | contig 35566 bp, 49 predicted proteins | sample RifCSP16_2_FD_184023 | JGI IMG/M metagenome (GOLD analysis project Ga0209342, IMG submission 184023) | Soil microbial communities from Rifle, Colorado - Rifle CSP2_sed 16_2 (SPAdes) (version 2) | ecosystem: Environmental > Terrestrial > Deep subsurface > Rock core/Sediment | place: Rifle...
CCCGCCATGGCCCGCCGCAATGAATCGCGCGGCCGTGTAATCGTCTTCCCGCGTCAGCCCCCGATCCGGTAGCGTAGCGGCCTGCGGCTCGTAGCCCATCGGTATTGCCCAGTGGTCGATGCCGTGTAAGGTTTTTCCCTGCCAGGTTTTCATGAATTCCGACGCAAACACTCCGCGGTGAAAGCCGACTTCCGCAGCTTCGCCCCGCAAGTTTCGGCTATTCAGCAACCCGCCGAATTCGTTACGGCTGGGTATTCCCAGGTAGAACGCCATGCTCTCCCCTTTCATTCGCCCGGCACGCCTCCAACACGGCAAACAATTCCTCAGCAATTTTATCGCTCAGCATTTTTCCCATGGCCCGATAATCATAATGCCGCCAGCACAATTCGGCCAGGCCGCGCCGTTCATCAGAAACCCATGGAGTCTGCAAGGCCCTGGCCAGCTCAAGCAGTGTCTGGCTCTCATCGATGCGGACTAACGCTGAATCGATAAATGGCAGGTTATCGCTAACCGGCAAATTGGTAATAGGGATCGTACCGACCGCCACGCTCTCGATAATTTTCCGCAAAGCAAACTTGTAAATGCTGGCCGTCGCCACATGGTATTTGTAATTGGCCAACTTGCGAACATAGCTCGCCGTATGGCAATGCTTATCGTGATAGCCAGGATGAGCCATCATCTCCAGGCCAAGCTTCATGGCATTACGAAAGGCAATGTCCCGCACCGGATATATTTTGCGGCTTCGCGCGCCGGACACGATGCCAAGTTTACGCGGCCGCCAGGCGATAACTCCGGCAACAGTAGCATCAATCGTATGGTAGATACGGATTTTTTTGTAGGCACGAGTCCATACCGCGGCATTATCCACGCTCTGCTCGGCATAGTAAACCAGTAACCGATTCGGTTTCACTTGCTGGGAAAATGCCAGCTGAAAGGGAATGCTCGATCCGGCATCCTTGACTACCACCACCTTGAAAATATGCGAGCACTGCTGAAGGAATTCCACGTCCTGGAATTCGATGTCCTTGCGGAAGCACCCTGGTTGCGATGCCGTCCAGTCTCGCGGATCGGCAATTACCACCGCGTCCGGCCTGTGCCTATCAATCAGCCTTGGCACATGGCGGCAACCGTCGCCATAACCGGCCCCTACAAGAATCCACCCGGCATCGGCCAGGCCCTGCTGCAATTGCAAACCCTCATCGGTAACGTGGGCGCCCCAGCCGCCCCCTGCCTCATCGGTAACGTGGGCGCCCCAGCCGCCCCCTGCCGGCCCGTAGCTCCGATTGGCAAGGACAATCCCAGTCATACCGGCACCCCCGGCTTTGGCCGAAAATCCATGGCATCGGCATCTTCCCCGGCGAAGTCCGGCGCCCGCAGGTACTGCCATCCCGTCATGTGCCGGCGTTCCCGAATTACGGAATAATCGCCCATGTGCTGAATCAGGCTCGGCTTGTGGCAATACTCGGTAAATTCCTTGGCTTTCAAAATCGTAGTCACCCCGTAATCGGCTCCGCTGTAGGCCCTGGGATTCTCATTACCCAGGGCCGGCAGCCCTTCCAGCACCGCCCTGGCGGATCCATTATCGAATACCAGCCCCACGGCGCCGCGGCCCCTTTGATCGGACTGATACCACCCGGCAACCCCGTTGCAAAGTACATTATTTCGGCGGCAAGTGTAGAGATTCAGCCAGGCCCGCCCCGGCCATGGACACGATTCCAGATATTGCCGTAGGTTGCGGCAGGCAAGCAGGTCGTCCTCAAACATTGCGTACCGTTCTGCCCTGGGGTTTCGTGCGTACAGCTCCGCGAGGCCCAGGTACCAATTGAGATTCCCCCCGATCTTGCCCATCCGCGGCGTGAATATCTTGCTGGCGTAGGCGGCGGCGTCGTCCAGGTTGTCAACGAAAAGCCGAATATCTCCAAACCCGGCATTGTCCAGACTCGCCAGGGTGTGCTGGAGCAGGTTGCCACGGCGAACGGGCACGGTAGTAACCCCGCAAGCCCAGCGTAGTCCCGCTCCGTTCACTGCTGCCTGGCCATTCGTTGGTGGGATCGGCACTTTCAAGCGTACATTTCCCTTGCACCCGCCGCAGGGCACGATCCTTTGCCCATTTCAGTTTATCAACGCTTTGCGCGTACGCGGATGCGTCCGCCAAAGCCTGCATGTTCGGCAATCGGCAGAAGGAGTCGCAAGGTCGTGCCCGCAAATCAGCTCCAATTCAGCCTCCATACCTATCCAGAATCTTCTCAGCTTTGTTCATCGCTTTAATCCAGGCTCGCCAGTCTTTTGCACACAGCAGCGGCGGCCGGGGTTGCGCGTCGTAAAGGCCCCGCAACACCTTCAGAATTTCTGCGGCATCATTCACGTATGCGTACAGCACAAATTTTCCCGCAGTCGGTTTTTTCATATATCCGCCTTCACGCCGGCCTCGATCTGCTCCCAGTCGCGTGGTATTATCGTCAGGATCGTGTCGCCGCTAGCGTTGGTTTTCTCAATCACCTCATTGAGTTTCTGGACTACTTTTAGCAGCGCCTGGAAAACGGCACGGTACGCGGCCCGTGATGCCAGAGCCGGCGCGTGCTGCGCGGCGAGAAATTCTTTCGCTTCTTCCTGCCGAAAATCGCCCGGCGTTTTCGTGACCCATTGCTGGATAATTGCCCGTGCCGTTATCGTGTCCTGCGCGGAAAGGTTCGGTAAAACAAACTCATTTTTCGCCTCATCGTATCCCAGGCTCACGACGTGCGGCAATGCCTTGCGTACTTTCGCCAGAATCCTTTCAATCCGTTTATTGGTTGTGGTTTCCGGATCGAACAACGCGCTTACGTGGATCATGTGTGGTCCTCCACATCATCGGCCAGGAAAAATGCCTTCGTGAGATAGAAATAGTAGTCAGAACTGCTGGCGTTCTTGCCGTACACGATCCAGTGCAATTCGTGCCAGCCATCCGTGGAAACCGTTATCGAAGTCGTTGCTTTTGCGATATTGTACGTCGATGTGCCGTACCAGTCATCGTCGGCAATAAGGCCGCCATCAAGATACCACCGCACTTTGCCCACAGTTGTCGCGAGCACCCCCAGGACTACCATCGTGTACGTCCCGGCTTTTAGAAACACGCCGGCGCCAGCTGAATCATTGATCGCGTGCGTGGAATTATAGGTTAGCGTCCCGTATCGCTGATTCGTGTCCGGCAAATCCGCAAAAGTGCCAGCGATAGGCGTAAATTCATCCCCCCATACCGTAGCTCTTTTATCCGCGTATCCCCGAACCGTGCTGCCGGAAACCGATAACGCCGTTGAAACCGATATTCCAAGATCGGCCCAAACCAGGGCGCGGAAGGTTGGCACGCCAGGGTCGCCGCTTCCCGGGCTGGCAAAAACCTTGTTAGCGGTCTGGTCATCCCATACGGCCGTCAATGTGCCGCTGCCTGTCACCGGCGAGCCGCTTACCGTGAATTCTCCCGTCGGCAGCACCAGAGCCACGCTGGTTACGCTGCCCGCCGCCGTTGCGGCTATCGTAATACTGCCCGCCGCGTTGGTTATTTCAATGCCGGTGCCTTCGGTTAACGTCGCCAGCGAGAATCCAGCGCCGTTGCCGATCAGCAGCGTGCCGTTGGCCGCCGTGGAACCGTCCAGGCCAGTCCCGCCCCGGCCTACAGCCAGCTGGCCAGTCCAGCCAACCGTAAACTGGTGGTTAGCCCCCGTACTGGCAATCCCCAACGTCACGTTGGTATTGGCGACCGTGGACAGGGTTTGCGCCGCCGCACTCAGGCCGTTCAGTGTACAAATGCAGTTGTCGGAAATTATCGTACCGGTGCCGACTTCCGTACATTGATCAGCACATTCGCTTTGCCAGTAATACGGCCCGCCCGTAACCTCACCGCCAATCGCCGCCGCGTAGTCCGTCGCTTCCGTTTCCGTGCCATAGAAACATTCGTACTCGATCTCGGAAATGGAGCCGGTTCCGCCGCCGCCGGTTCCCGAATCACCATCAAAAAACATTTCTGTAAGCAAGTAGTGGGAGTCAAGTCCGGCGACTTCGCCGCAAAACCACTCATAAAAGTAAACCACGGGAATTGGGCCGCTGACTGAAAACCATTCCTGGAAAAAGAATTCCGGCTCGCAACTACAGACTATCTGGATCCCGCCATGCCAATACACCCATGCGCCGTTCCCGATAATGCCGTATAAATTCTCAACCCAATAGCTTACCGCGAATCCGTCGCATCCCCCCAATCCAGGAATGGCACATTCCAGAATCACCTTAATGTACTTGCCGCCCGCCCCCTCGCGGACAAGTTCAGCGCCGCTTCCCGTACCCGTGTCAACGCATTCGACTTCAACTTCCCCGTACCAGTATCCCGTTGTCGCAAACGGCGAAGGCGATACCCCCGCTTGCCAGGTCATCGGAATGACGATTTCCGCCTCAAGGGTTATGCGCAGATTCAAAGGCCCAGGGTCGCCGCCGTCGAGCACGTATAGATCGGCAACAGGCGTGACATGGGCGTACATTTCGGCCGGCTGGCAGCAATCGTCCGGCGGTGAACCCGGCCCGGCCGGATTGGTTGCAATGCACCACCAAAACGGCACGCACTCACAAGAGTTTGTTCCCGGCGAACCAGCCTCACCCGGCGAACCAGCCTCACCCGGCGAACCAGCCTCACCCGGCGAACCAGCCTCACCCGGCGAACCAGCCTCACCCGCCATCGGCCCCACCGCGTACCACTGGCCATATTTATCCTGCAACGCCAGCAGCCACGTATAGGCAGGTATGGCCTCATCACCGTAATTCAGGACTGGTTGCACAAAGTCGAAAACAATATTGGACTCAAGAGTGCCGTCATCGTCATCGACTCGATAAATTTGGCAATCACCAATCCCCGGCTCATAATCGACCGTCCCCAAGTCTGTGCCGGTCCCCGTCCCCAGGCCGTCCGTTGCCGCCGGAATAATCTCAAGAGACCGTGCCAGGTAAACTTGCGGCGAATATCGTTGCGGCGACAATTGCGGCGTCAACTGCCGGGCAGCAGACACGAACCGCTTGACTTGCTCTATCAAGTCCTGGATGATTACCCGATCAGATTCCGACAAAACGTAGGTCATTTATTGCTTATTCCGGAAATACGTAAATCTCGCAATGAACCAGCCCAGTTGGGCATCGCAATTGCCAGCCCGCCAGCTGCACCGGTGCCCCACAAAAAACCATACCAGGATGAATCCGGTAAAAACCTTCCCCATTTCGGCCCAGTTCGATAACCTTGCCTTCTGCCGCCTTGATTTCTTCCGGTGACGGTTGCACTTGAAAAGACGTGCCCCTGTTTTGGATTACCAACTGGCTGCATTGCCGTACCCAGCCCGTTTCCACGTCCACCCATTCGCTATCGATTTCCAAAGTACGGACAAAGGCTTGCTCGGTTGTCGGCAGCACCCGTACCGCACGCGAATCAATCCCCGCCGGCCTTTGGTTTTCGGAAATAAACTGAATGGTAACGATTTGCGCGAGCTGCGAACCAGCAGCCTGCCTGAGCGGTTTCTTTAACCGAACATTGCCTGGACATTCCGGACAGTCAACGAGGCTATGCCCTTCCCGTTGTTGTTCGCCGCCTTGCATGCGTGCTCCTTACCGGCAATCATATCTCAAAGGCTTCCACCAGGACAACTACCGCCGCCGTGTCCGCACGAAAATGCAGCGTATTGGTATCCGGCCCAATCGTGCCGGTGCCCGTGCCATATTCCGCACTCAAATTCCTGGATAACCGCAAAACGTAGCTTTCCCCCGGCAGTAGTTCGCCGATTGGGTAAAAGGTATCCGTGTCTGGATCATTCGCCCCGTAGCTGACGAAGTTGGTTTCGTCAAGGTTGGCGATCCGGCACAGCCCCGGCGTAGTCAACTCCGATAGGTCAACGTTCGTGCCGGTTGTGGCCACGGTAATGGCGCCCGGCACCGGCCCTTTGGCTCCCGCCACGTCCGCGCTGAATCCTTGCGGCTGGCTCTGGTAAGACAGGTTGCCGGCATTGATCCGCAACGATGCCAGGACGTATCCTTCATCTGCCATAAATCACCATAAAATACTGGGAATTCCCAGCAGCAAAAAGTTAAACGGCTTATACCCTTGAATCAAAAACCTTCCGGCCTGGCTGGTGTTGTAGTCGCCTTCAATAATGAAGGCGTACTCGATACCGGCCCCGCCGCTTATCTCTACGATCATGTCGCCGGCGGTTACTTTGCCACTGCGATAGGCTCGGTTGTTCTTGGTCGCGGTCTGGGTTATATCGTCGGCTAGCTGGGCGCAACCGGGTTTCCAAATATTGATTTCAACTTGATCGATAGAATCTTCGTCAGCCGAAACCACCACACGGCGGGACCGCTCCGAGGCCGGCACCTTGTAAAAATGACTGCCGCTAATAGTCAATGGCGTTCCCGAAGGCGCCAACTCCCCGCCGGACATCGTACCAGTTTCGCTATAAACCTGATTCAACGCCACTTCCACGGCCCCCCCGCAGTCCGTCCCCGGATTGACGCCAAAAATCGTATTGGCTGGCGGAATGTAAGGTTTCCCCGCTCCATCCAAAAGTATCTTGTCCGGAGCATTGTTGCCAAACCGATCCTTGACTTCAACAAAATGCGCGGGGTTTCTTGGATTCGGCAGCTTGCCGCCGATCTTGACTGTCAGCCATTCTGACCGCGTAGCGTTCCACTTGCCATTCAATACCCGGCTGCCTTCATCCTGCGCCCACCGGTCCCATGTTTCGTAATTAATTTCAAACTCAAAACGCAACGTGTAATACCTGAAACAGGAGCCGTAGTATTTTCGCTCCCAGGTGATGTTGGCACATTTGATCGTTCGTGCCGGGCACCCCCACATCGGCCCCAGGTTGATGTGGTTTATCGCCTGGAAAATCAGTTGATTCAGAAACGGAAAATTCATCTCGATATTTACGGTCGGCCTCGCCTCATCGAACTCCAGGGCAGCCCCCCGTAGCGGCTCGTGCGAAGAACTCCGAATCGGCCGGTTGAAAATATCGTGCGTTATCTCGCGTGTGTACTTGGCGAACGTCCCGGATATTCGCGGCGGCTCCAATAGCGGATTCTGAATCGTCGATCCGCTACAAGTAATCGGCTCGCCACGTCCCCCCGGCGTACCAGGCTTTCCCAGGTCCGGCGGCTTTGTCGAAAATGTCTGCTCGACATCCCAGTAATAGTTCGGCTCGCTTGTGTGCCGCGGCCGAATATCCATGTCCGGCCGGCACCATGCCCACATGTCGATATCGTTATCAAGCGACCAGATCGTTCCCGGCAATGGCAGCCCCGGCGTAGTCATAACCGCCGCCGGGCCATCGCCCGAACTGTTGCTGACGACCTGCCAACGGACCCGATAGGTACGGTGGCCGTCCTGATCCCGGCTACCGCTCCACTCCAAGGGCCCCATCAAAACCGTTGCCATAAAATTACGCCAAAAAATTCGCCGAAGGATACTTGATGCCACGCTCCAGTTTCCGGGGCTGATCTCTCAATTCCGTGACGATCTGCCGCAATATCTCTACCATTTCCTGCTCGTAGGCTTTCCCCTTTAGCTGTACGGCATATTCCGCCTTTACCATCACGCCGTCTTCCCCCTCCAATTCCAGGGCCAAGTTGTCTGCCAACAGGTTAACCGTATCGGCGTAGATCGTCTCCAGGTCCGATGCCGCTTCCTGCTGGACCGCAAAAGCCTGCTGATTGGCATGGCCGGAATAACGAGAAACGTCACGTAAAGTATCCCGATGCTGGGTTTGCGAACTCAGGTAATCGCTGATGCTGGCGTTGGTTCCCGTAACCCAATCATTGATCGTTCCCCGAATGGCTGTCTCTTGCCAGATCGTATTGGCCGATTGCTTGCTGATCGCGCTAACGGTCTTTTCGATTTGCGGAGATACCGCTTGCAGCCGAAAGTCGGCCTGTCGCGGCTCGATCATTCTTGCTGCCTGCTCGCCAATTTTCTGCGGCATGGCTATCGGCTGTTCCTTGGCCGTGAATTTGCCACGCATCGTCCGCGTTGTCGCAATCAACTGCGGCAACATAAGGGAAATTCCGCCGAACAAATTGGAACGGCCTTTGATCAGCATGGCTTCGATTCCCTCCGGCACCTCCACCAGATCGGCAATCGTCCTGTCCGCCTTGGATTGCAACCCGGAGACAACCTCGACGCCTTTTGCTATCGGCGTACCAAGCTTCCCGATCACGGCCAACCCTTTGGCAGCAATCGGAATCCCCGCCAGCGAAGCTGCCACGGCAGCTTCGGGAAATGCGAAACGTCGAAACCACTTGGCTGCCTCTTTCAGAAATTCCTTGCCAGCAAACATCATTCGGGCCGACTCCTTGTACCACTCGCCGAGCCGCTCCATCGTCCGCTCGCTTTCCCGATACCACGACCCGGCATACTCCAGCAGATCGGCACCTTCCTTCGGCCATTCCGCTGTCGCCTGCGTGTCTGGCATGATATTCTGCAATGCCTTTTCCACGGCAATATCATGCACGTAAATGCTGCCCGGATGGGTAGCCTGCTCGGCCATTTGATTCAATGGCCTGGCCTGGTTGATGAAGTGCGTCAAGTGCCGAATCAACTGATCCAGGTTCACCGCAGGAGTAGTTCCCTGCCAGCCAGTTCCGGTAATTCCCTCTTGGAACTCCCGATAGCCCGGCATGTTCCGTAGACGTTCCAACGCTTGCGCCAAAGCGGCCTCTTGCTGCCTCAGCAGCTGGTCGAGCACGGAGGTGTCTTGTCCTACCGTTTGGGCCTGATGGATACTGTGTACCAGATCGTGTATTCCGGTCTCCAGCTGTTGCACCATACCAACTACCTGGATTTGCTCACGGCCTGATGCAACCTGTGCGTCCAGCATGACGCCCTGGAATTGCTGCGCCAAATTCGCCAGCGTCTCCTGTGCAAAGCCTATCGGCGGCGTTTCGATTTGGCCTATCGGCATTAGCGGCGTTTCGATTTTGCCCTTGATCTCACGGGCCACTGCCATGATCTCAGCAACCACTGCCATGACTTCGTCAGCTACCCCCGCTACCTCGACCCTGGGTACCCTGGGCGGTTCAATTCTGCCCATGATCTCGTCGGCCACTACCATAATTTCATCAACTACCCCCGCTACCTCGGGGGCGCCAACCTTGGCCTCGGCACCCTGCGCCTCCGGCGTGACTCGCAATCGCCGGAATATGTCCATCCGCCTCGACCAGTCGTGCAACTGCTGGATATGATTCATCGTCCCCACGATGGTAGCGTCAAGCCGCGCCATCTCTTCCCGTAAGCTACCGGTCGCGTCGGTCGCGGTATTCAACCCCTCCGCCAGCTCCGCAAAAGCACGCTGGAATATGCCTGGGGTTATCAGCCCCTGGGCCTGCATCTGCTGCAAACGTGCCAGCTTTTCCCGATATTCGATGGTCGGATCAAACCGCCGGGTAAGCTCCCGCGCTTCTTTTTGCAAAGAAACTTGCTCTTCGAGCTGCCGAACAAGTGCGAGCCGCTGCCGCAATTGCACCCGCTCATTAGCCGTCATGGCCTGGCCTTCGCGGTTGATCCTGGCGTAAAGGCTGGCGATACTCGATTCAACCGTCGGCATCTGCTGTAAGATGAAAAGTTGATCTTCAAGAGCATCGCTTGATTTTTTAATATCTTGTTTCAGGCCGGCAAAAGACTTAGCCGCATCCAGCAGTGCCAATGCCTGCCGCAATCTGATAATCTGATCTTCATTCAAACCGAACCTTTCCCGCAGTTGGAAAAGAGCGGCATCTATTTCGCTAAGGCCGGCTATCTGAGTATTTGTTGTTATTTGAGACAATTCTTGTTGGAATTTCTGCTGCTGCAACAATTGCGTGAGATGTTGATCCTGTTGGAACACGTCTCCCGGCGGCAGAACTGCTAACCCAGCCTCCTGACGGGCCTTATCTATTTCCCTCCTAAACTTTGCCACCTCGGACTCGACTTCATTCAATCCAGTCAATCCAATTTGAAAGTTCAAGTCGCCAAATTTCTCGGCGATTTTTGCCGAAAACTCTTTTTCTTTTACTATGATCAACTTGGCTTTGATTTCTGCCACTTCTCTGGTAGTCAGAACTCTTTTTAAGCTCCGTTCGATCTCTTTAATCTGCTTATCAATTTCAGACAATCCGTGTTCCGCTATTTTGACATCCAGTCCCGCTAGCATTTCCTTATAAGCTTTCGCGTTCGCCTCGGCCTGGGTTTCTTCTTTTTTAAGAGCCTCTTCGATTTTGCTTATGCCTGCCTTTATGCTGTCCACTCTTGCCTGTGCTGCCGCTATCAAATCAGAGTATCCAGCCGCAGTGTTGGCCGCCAGGTTAGACTCAGCCCCGGCCAACTCAATCTGCGCGCGGGCCAGCTCTTTAGTCAAAAACATTCGCCTCTCTTCCGGCATGGCCAGGCCGGCTGGCGTTTCAAACTTGCGACCCGCTATCGCGTCATAATATTTATCTGTTCTTTGGGTTAGCCCGATCACTTGCTCTTTGCTACGTCCAATTGCCGCATTGTATTTATTCCACTCTTGAATAAGTGAGATAATGCCGTAACCCTTGCCTCCCCACAATCTCGGAATCTCCCCGACTAGACTGCCGATAGCGGCGGCGGCAAGCAATACCCCACCCGTCACGGTTACAACCGCACCCGCAATGCTTACCACGCCAGTTTTGGCCACTCCCGCGAGCTTCCCTATCCAGGCTATGGTGCCCTTAATGGACGCTCCAGTACCAGAAAACAAAAGTGTCCATGCCTTTTTTAACGGAACCAAAACCGCCATTGCGGCCCCCAGGCCAAATAGACTGTAGATAACGGTTTTAATAGTCCCTGACAGCCCCAGGAATCCCTCCACGGTTCCATGGACAACGGCCATTAATGGCCCTGCCCCCGCAACAATTACCTCTCCGAATTCAATCCCTAGCAGCTTGACGGCCCTTTGCATTTCCTCAATTTGGTGCGAGTAGGTTTTGGTGGCCGCGGCCGCGGCCACCATGCCCCGGCTGCTCATTTCCTGGACTTTCCGCAACAGGTCCTCCTCGTCCTTGACATCACGCAATCGCAAAGCACGCTGCATTAAAGAATTGTTGCCTCTTTGCATTTGGATCGAAGCAAGCAGAAATGCTTGGGCCTCCTGCCCCTTGGCCGCACCCAGAAAAACGGATTGTCTGACAACTGCCTCTGCTGCACGTCCGGTCAACCCATACACCTCGGCTTGCTGAATCATGTCCCTGACGGCCCCCCTGGATACCGTGCTGATCTTGCTCATCGACTTGGCAAAATCCGCGTATCTCTGCATCGCCTGCCCTACATCGCCGCCGTTCGCCTGGATTACGCTCCGTAGCCGTGTAGTGCTTTTCTCATATTCCAGAAAACCGGATGATAGAGCTAGTTCGCCGCGAAAAGCAATATAGGCTATCGCAACCTGGCCAATAACCTGTCCTAGGCCCCTGAATGCATCATGGGCGCCTGATGCCAGCGTACCGACATTATTCAGGCTCGTACCAGTACTCGCCATGGCCCCGCTGGCATCGTCGGCGATCTTGCCCAACTGGTCCATGCTTCCTCTGGCATCCTCAACAGTTTCCCCCACCTTCCTCATGGAGTCCGACTGTTTGTTTTGAGATGAAATCAAATCGTCTAACGAATCACTAAGGCTTTCGACCGCGCCGCTTGCCGCGCCCATTTTGCTCCTGACGGCCGTTTCGATTCTTTGAGTTGCTTGTTCGATCTGCTTGCTTGCTTGCCCGGTAATGTCCTGAGCCTGCTCGAGGGCCGATTGATATTGCCCCGTTTCGGCAATTAACCGCGTCACCAGCCTGGCAACTTCAATGTCCACTGTCGCCCCTGGGTATAATTACCGGCTTCTTGCCAACCATGCCCAGCCACTTCGCCTTGCTTGCCGCCGCCGCCTGCTCTCTTGATACCGGCTGATTTTTGTCCACAAATTTCAGGCGGAAATGCTCAAGCTTGACGCCTTTGGGTTTCTTGACATTCGACATCCGCATTTCAGCAGCAATCGCCATCAAATAATGATCGGTACGGGAAGGTTGATTGTACTGCTCCTGGAACCACAACTGCCACAGATTGTATTCCCGCAGCGTCACCGCCCGCTGGCACTCCCGTACAGACATGCCCAGCTCCGCCGCTAAACGGAACCATCCGTCGTAGACGCGGAGGAGCCGTCGCCGTTTTTTTGCACCTCCGCCTTCTCTTCCAGATCGGAGATGGAACGCAGTTTATCCATCAATGGTTTCTGGATTCGGTTCGGCCAGCTTCTGACCGTCATGGCCGGTACGGGTTTTTCTTTCCCCTTATCGTCTATCTCAAATAGGCACAGGGAGAGCAAGAACGGATCGGCTTTTGGCAATATCGCCGACGCCTTGCCATCCGGCCCCAGCCGGGTTTCCTTCAGTTGCGCATTTTTCCATCGGCATACCGCGTCAACCGACGCCTCCTTCAGCAAGTATTTCTTGCCGCCAAGATTCACCGATACATTAATAGGCTCCAGAGTTTCCAGATTCAATTCGTCCATTGTCGCTCCTTAAAGAAAATAAAGAGGGAAGCAATCTGCCCCGCTTGCCCAGAGCGCAACTGATTGCCCCCTCCCATGAGACGGCCTACTAGGTAGTTCCGCCAGTGAGTACCGGCGCCTCTTCGGTGCCAGCAGTCGGATCGTAGTTCGTCGGCGTGATAGTCAGAGTGCATTCAGGCTGGCTGCCCTCGGCCAACGCGTCCGGCTCGAAGGATCGCAAATACCCCCAAAAGGCCAGGGTGTCGCCGTCCGGAAAAGTCACGGTCCAGACTGTCGGCGTATTTATCAGGCCAAGGATGTCCGTATACAAATACGGATCGTAAGCCGCAGTCAGCGTGGAATCCGTCAATGTTTTCAACGACCGCGGCGCCATCGTCCGCCAGGTATCGTTGTGCATCGTGGTCGTTTCGTTCGCGTCCCCGCCGTCAATGCCCGGCGGCGTTACGGTCTTTTCCCAAAACACGATATTGGGATCAGACTCCGGACAAATCAGGGTACGGTAACCATCGTCGATTTTGACGCCGGCAGGGTCTTGCCGTGCCGTTGGTGTCGGAGCTGCCATTCATTGCCTCCCCCTGCCCCATGACAGGTTTGAGATTTTTCCGCTTGACCTTACAAGCGATTTTCCGAGGCTCACCTTAGAGCCTCGCCCATGCTCCTTAACCTTCTCGGATAGACGCTATCGCGTTTATCGTAAATATCCACCGTTTGCCTTCCGGCTCACGTCCCAGTGCGATAACGTCCGTCGTCCGCGTCACCGCATGAATCGTGAAATCGCTGCTGTCCCTGACAACCGGAGTCAACTCTATTTCCCCATCCAGCGCTATGGCTATCTGCCGTGCTTTCTGGTAGCCGACCAGCTGGTTGATCCCCCGTACCCGTACCTGTACGCCATGGTGCTCCTGCCGCTCCCTGTCCGGATTCGTTCGGCCATGGCCAACGCCCTGGGTGTCGTAAATCGTTACCGCGTTGTCAGGCGTCGCCAGTTCGCCGCCCACGCTTACCGGCCATGCCAGGCCATCGCTGGGTGCCGTACCGTGCCCCAAGTCAATCAGGCACCATCTCAGAATGTCGGCGGGACTGTGCGTCAGCGTGCCTGGCATTATTCCTTCTCCGTGAATGCGCTACGGCGTAAATCGCCGTATTCGACCGGCACCAGCTGCATGCTTTCCCGCTGCAATCGCAACCCGGCCACGTACAACGCGTCCTCAACACCCTGGCCAGCAGCTACCCCCTTGCCGACAATCCGGCCAAGCTCATTGGCCAATTCCCTGGCCGGCTGCTCAAGGAATTTCGGTTGGCCAGACGGCCCCCAGTAAACGCCCAGCCCGCTGGGCCTTTTCTCCCCCTTGAGTTTCGGCTCCATGTTTTCGTGAACGTAAATCGCGTAGCGGCTCGTGAATCCAACAACCACGGATGCCGGCTGGTGCTGATTGGCCAGCTTTGCCAGTTTCTTTTTCAGGCTGTTAATTCCTTCAATTTTCGGCATGGCTATTCGTCCGGCATTTCCTTGTAATACTTCAGGGCGACCGATCTCCGGATGTCCCGATTTTTCAAGTCCGGCGTTTCGCTGTAGGCGACCACGATCATCACGTCTTCGCCATCGGCCGTTCCCGTCCCGGCCCATTCGTCCTCATCACCCAGCCACATGCGTGAGCCAACCGAAATCTCCCGGGCCACGATTGCCGTTGCGTCGTAACTTATCCGATTCCCCGCACTGTCCAGCCGGTCCCCTTCCTTCTTTACCCACCGCGCCATTATTTCAACCGGATCAGTCACGACCAGCTCGCCATAATCGTCAACCGCTCCCGTCAGCTCCCAGAGCAAGGCTGTTTGCAAACGGTAGGCTGATTCCATCGCTGGCATATCAATCCCTATCACGGTAGGCGGTCTGGCCGCTTGGCGCCTTGCCCAGCCAAAAGCCCCTTGCAGCGCCGCCCTTTTGCAGCCCACTCAAACAGCCGCTATGGTCCACCGAAAGAGCCATCTGCCCGTACTTGGAATTTTCCAGATACATTCCTGTCTGTCCGTGAAAACCAGCTCCCGCCCCTTCGGTTGATTTGCTGGCATACGTCTGATCCATTTGCACATAGCAATGAGCCGTCAGCCAGCGTTCAATCAACTCCAGCTCGGCCACTGTCAGAGCATCGTCGCGGGCGGTCGCGCACGTGCTCACGTTGTCAACGATGCTTGATGCCGTATCAATAAACGGCGTCAAGGACGTTGACCCATCGTAGTTGCTACCCAGGATCGCTTGCACGGCGGCCGAAGAAGTTCTGGCCATTACTTTTTCTCCGGTTGCACCAGCTCGATCAAAAATCCTTCAGTGGTCGTGTTTTCGATTTTCTGTACCGTGGGCGGTTGCGGCAGTAAGTATTGCAAGGCGGCCATGGCCCCCACCCCGATGCCGCCGGCGCCCAGGGCCGCCGCCAATACCCAAGGCAAAATACGCCGGGCCGGTTGCGGGACTGAAGGTTGCAATTCCTGATGAATATCTCCGGTAACGGTGATTTGCATATCTTCACCGCCCTTTTCCAGGCAATCGCCCATCCCTGCCGCCTTGGCCATGGCCCGGTGGCTGTCGCGCGTGCGTTGCCGGGCATCGGACAATATGCCCGCGACATTTCCCAGGCCCAGAGCATGGCCCGCGGCGCCCAACCCCTTGAGCACGTCACCCAATTTTTGGGCTATCGGCCGGGGTTGCGGCGGCGGCTGCTGCGGCTCTGGTGAATTTGTCGATGGCTCGGCCATATTTCGCCTCCAGGTATTCCCCGAATCGGCCCAGCAGGAAGGCCGACCCCGCCAAAACAGCCTCCTCGTCGGCCTTCCGCACCTCGGCAATCCGTTCTTCGATAGTCACGCCTCACCGCCTTACCGCCTTACGGTTTTGCCTGGCCAGCTATGGTCCCGGTTTCCGTTTGCCGCGGAGGCATATGGCCGGCGGCCGCCTGGAATCCCATGCCCGCCATTACGGTAGGGGTAGTCAGGGCCACACTCCACATACTGGAGCTATCGACGCTGAGTTGATCGAACCGGCGCACGCGGGAAGCGGACGCGGCCCCAAACTCGCTGGCCATCGCGGTCAAGGCGACCTGTAAATTGCCAGCTTCAACAATCGGTTCAGCCATGGAAAATACTCCTTAATTAGGTTTCACCGGGATAAGCTTCAGCTTTAACGGCTGGTCTTTCCCGAACTCCACACGCTGGCGAACATTGCCAGCAGTATCCAGTAATTCCGCCGTATAGCGTGCTGATTGCAACGCCACCACGTCGGAATTTAGTTTGGTGTTTTGCGTTTCCAGCCTTTGGAGGATCGCCGCAAGTTTATCAACGTCCACGCTTTGGCCCGGCTCGCCTTTTGGCCCGGCCGGCCCCATCGGCCCCGGCAACCGTGTCTGTGTTTTCAGGTCGTCGATTTCTTTGCGCTGCTGGGCAATCTGTGCCCGTAGCACGGCAATAAGTCCCAGGTCTGCGCCTTCGCCCGGTTCGCCTTTTGGCCCCTGCGGTCCAACTGGCCCCGGTGTGCCCGGTCGATATTTCAGGCAATCCACCTCTTGCTTGAGCATCGCTACCTTGGCCTCCAGATCGGCCAGGCCGGGGTTGCCGGGCAGGTATGGATTACCGGGCGGCGCTGGCGTCGGTGGTGCATAAGGCGGTTGCGGCGGTTGAATTGGCGGCGGCGGGCATTGCGAGTCCGCCCCCTTGGGCGGAGGAATGATACCAGGCGAACCCGGCCGGCGTATTTTGCTGCGGGCATCGCGTCGCGCCTGGATACGCTCTCTCATTCGCTTCAGAAATCCATGGCAATATTCAACCGGAACGGCCGAAGAACTGGATCCATCTGCCCCACCCCAGAGAACGCCGATAAGCCTGCCGTCGGTTTGCCGAAAGATGCCGCTACCGGAATCGCCGTAATAACTGACACATTGCAAATCGAGATTCCAGGCCGTCCGCGAATAAGAATGCATGCCCAGTGCGTATCCTTGCCGTTGGATTGGCCCCTTACCGCTCGGATAGCCGCACTGGTAAATGCCTGTCTGATTCTTCGGACTAGCTTCGGCCAGTGGCACGTAATTACTGGCCTGGCCGTGCATCTCCAGGCAGGCAAGATCGGCCTTATCGTCCGGCCCCAGGGATACTCCTGCCACATTCCGCCCATCCGGGAAAAAGACACGGACAGGCGCCCCCGGCTGCGGACACACATGCCGATTGGTAATGACGATAAAGGTTTCGTCTTCCCGATTAATTTCTACAACCGTGCCGCTACCGCCGCTGTTGCCCGTCCTTACCCTCACTGAGGAATTTACGATCCAGTCAGGCAGCCTTGCGGAATGTGCGAACACCGATCCGCTTCGGGATTCGGTAATCTTCGGCGGTCCATAGCCCGCGCCCGGCGGGCATCCACCACTACTTCAGCCGGCCGGGATTATTAAATTGCCGCCGGCATCGTAGGTTGCCGGCAACGGGCTGTACGTAACCGCACTGGAAATTACTTTCCCTTCCGCAATCAACTTGGCCCGTAGTGCGTACAGATCGGTTGACTGGCCGAAGAGAAGCCCCGGCCAAAGAAGAAGAGCCAATATCGCTGCTAGCCGTCTCATGTAATGCTCCTTAACATGGCCTGCCGAAAATCCGATTTTCACCCAGCCGACTTTTTGCCGGCAGCAGCAGGCTCCTCATATACCCTGTCGAATTTCCGAAAAGCCTCGCCCTGCGGCTTGCCATTGGATTGGTTAAACCGGGCACACAGGTCCACGGCGCTTTCGATGACATTGCCATCCCCGGAACCATCGGCGTTGTAAACCTGCGGCTTGTTCCTTGGTCCCTGAACGTGCTGCCCTTGCAAAAGGCGGAATTTCATGGTCATGCTCCTGTCAATTGGTTATCCTTGGCGTCGAAATCTTTCTTGTAATCACTGGTGACGACCGAATAGGCCGCGTCAGGAGTCCCCGGCTTGACCCGGTAAACCTTCCCCGCCGCTCCTTTTGCCTTGTGCTTTTGATCCACCACCAGCACGTTATCTTTCACCTTGAATCGCTGTGCCATGTCTGCCCCCGTTACGTAGTGGTCCCGTGCATGATCCCGCAATTACCGGAGTAGTCAGATCGGAGATGCGGCACATTAATGCACATCACCTTGAATAGCTTTTTCATGCCGCCCTTTTCTTCCCATTGCACCGTGGTCAAGTCCAAGCCGATGACTGCGCGGGCCACGTCGCTGGTCATCTGAACTAGGATCATCGTGTAAGTGGAAGTCAGGAAATCCAACCGGCGAACATCCTGTATGCCTTCGATCTTCCTGAGCCGTTCCCGCAAGGTCACGGACGGATTCACTCCGTAATCGGTGCCATTGACAAACGCGTAATCGTTATCCAAAAATTGATCCCAGTCCGTGGAATGGTACACCATGAAAGGCCCGTAGAATTTGTTGCTGTACAAGCTGCTTCGCATGGCCAGCACATCGTCAACGGTAGAGTTCGGGTTTGAGCTGGTCGGTGTGACCATGTTGGTTTTCGTGGCCCGATGCGGGTAATTCGTGTACCCGTAAACCGTGCTGCCAATGGACGAGTCATGCGCCGTCACGCCAGTGGACTGATAGCCGTAGCTGCTGCCGGTCTCAACGCCGATGGTGGTTTTCTCGACCATCTCGGCAACACGCCGGCCAGCAGCTTCCGCCATCGTGGTATCAAGCGGCGTTGCCGTATTCCGAGAAACGGCCAAGCGCCTTTCCGAAAATTCAAAGTCGCTGTGAGTTATCGGCAACGGCAAGGAGCGAAGCTTGTAAAGCGGGGCATCATTTCGCCCCTGGGTCAAGCCGTCATAGTCCACGACCGCCTCGCCCACATCGGCCTGGGCTTCGTATTCCAGGGTAAGTTTGGACATGCCTGGGAATGAGAAAGTATTGGCGGCGGCCAGATCGGCCCAGGCCCGCAACCTCTGCCGTGCGGCCAGAATCACCCCCTGATCAAGATGAATCCAGTCTTCCTTTCGCAAGCTCGTGGCGTTCGTCACCGGCGAATTGATACCGCGTTTGGACAGGTCTTCAGCAAGCACCTGCTGGTAAACCGACACCAGTCTGCCTTTTTCGTCGGTCTTGATCCGGCCCGTGTTGATGGTGAAGGCCGGTAAGTTGCGGCCATCAACGGGCAGCAAGTAGGGCCGCAGCAGGCCCGGATCGAAACGCACGCCAGCCAGGGTATCGGCAACCGGCCCATTGGCCTGTCCATTCAAAATAAAATCTTGGAACATCATCTATCTCCTGTATCCTTAATAACCACTGTACATTGTCCAGGCCAGGGTATCGGCCGTGGGATCGGTTACCGTTTCGAGCAACACGAAAGGCTCAGATTCCGGCGTGCCGGTCGTGGCAATCAGCTTGCCCGTACCGTCGTCAACCATCAGGAGCTCGCCAGCGCTATGGTCATCGCCCGTACCGGAAATATCCAGCAGCAGGCAGTTGAATTCATCTCCAGCACGCGGGAAGAAAAGCCAGCAACGGTCGCCGGCGGCATAGGCATCGGTTGCCAACTTGCCTTGTTCCCAATCGGCATCCAGAATCGCCAGCGGCCCAACAGGACGGTCGCCATCGGCCCCCCGGTCGAAAATCTTCCAGGTATGCCGGCCGCCCACCAGGGCCACAGTAGGATCAATTTGCAGGACCGTACCGGGCTTGGGAGTTTCGCCGGTAGCGATTATGCCTTCCGTTCGCCTGGCATCCCCACTTACGAGAATCGAATTGCCACGAGCCATTTATGCACCTTCCTTTTTCCAGTTAATTACCGGCAAGGCCAAAACGTCATCAGGATCGATACGGGACTGGTTGGCCACAACCGGAGCCGCTGCTCCGAAAAAGCTGAACGGCTCGGCCGCCTGCTGTTTCGGGTTAATCAACGACGCCAGGTCTTGCAACTCGTCAAGCGGCTTGTTCAGGAGCCGCTTGGCCACCCTCTCTTTGTTGTCGCCAGCATTGGCCACGATTTTTTCAACCAGGAATTGGCGTTCACGATGCTCGATGGCCATGGCGTTGCGGACCGCGGATTGGATTTCAGCCGGTGCCGAAGCAAGCCATTGGTTGGCGGTTTGCTTCTTCGCTTTATTTCCGGCCATCCGATGAAACGCGGCCTTGCGTTCGTCGAACTCTTCTCCCTCGTCCCATCCATGGCCTTTTTCATCCCGCTCGTTTTCGGTTTTCTCTTTTTTCTCGCCTTCCTCTTCCTCCTCTTCCTCTTCCTTCACCAGCTCGAATTCATCCGCCTCGGCGTTGAAGACGAAAGACTTGCCGCCAACCTTGAATCCCTTACGGGCACTGTTGGCTATCACCTCGTCGGCCTTGTGTTTCTTCACACGTTCGACCAACGCGGTTAGCCGTTGGTCGTCAAGCCCGTTAAGAATTTTCTGGCCATCCTTCCAGCAATCGCAATTTGCGACCAGGTATTGAATGACTTTTTCACGATCCATATTATTTACCTCCTTAGTTTCACCGCCCATTTGGCGGTAGATATGACTCACCACGGCCCAGTACTTGTCATCCCCGTAGCCGCCCTTATCGGCCGCGGCCTTGGCCTGTTCCCACTTGTCCTCATCCGCTACCCAGGACGCCGGATTTTCCCCAGCATCCGCTTGCTTTTTGGCATCGTCGCCCAGCCGATGGTCCTCGTCGGTCAAGGCGCAATTGCCGCCGCCGCCGCAATTTCCCGTCAGCCAATCCCAGAATTTCGCCACGGCATTCTTGGCGTTAACAAGGACGCCGCAGCCGTCCTTGACGGAACATGCGCCCTTCTGATCGGGCAAGATCGCCAAGTGATCCGGCCGATAATTGCGGGCTATGTAGGTGTAATTCTTGCCGTTGTGAGTGCCCTCGCCCGGTACCTTATCAACAGATAGGCCGGTACTTAATTCGATTGGCAGCCCCTTTTCCAGGGCGGAAAGGATACGGCTGTCAACCCGTTTAACGGCATCAAGCTCAAACCAACCCTCGGCCTTCAGCTTGCCGTCATCGTCAATTGCCGCATGGTACACCCGGCCAATCTCTTGTTTTTCGGCAATGTCAGGATCGCGAGCGGATGTTGGAACCCCGTTGCGGATCGGGTGGTAAACCACCAGCGGCACGCCATTCCAGTCCGTCGGGTTTTTAAGTATTTCTTCTGGCGGGTAATAGAGCGGGCCGTCGGAACCATTCAGGACGCCAGGAACGATCAGAGTCATCGGGGCCACGACATAGTTGCGGCCATTCCGGGACTCTCGCCGTATCGAGCCAGTTAGATTTGCAACCACCGCTTCCATGCTGGTATTTTCAACCGAAGCGGTGGTTTATCAAAGGGGAAAAGAAGAGTTGGTGGATATTCAAATAGGTTTATATTTGCCTTGGCTTTTCGTACCCATTAAACAATTTAATTAACCGATAGCGAATCCCCCTGCCCCTATAGAGTTCACAGATAATATCTTGGCCTTTTTTACGTAGGGCGTTTCGCAGAGTGGTGATATGCCAGTTGAGGTTCACGTACTTCGCTTGGGAATCCCCAAGACATGCCAAAAGCTCACGCCGGGCATGAGGCTGACCATCGGCAAGGACGGCCAGGATTTTTTGTTTGATGCTTTTCTTCGCCATTCGGCCCCCCACTAAACCTAAATGGCCCGGCCGGGCCATTTACGCAAACCGCAGGATTTCCGCATCGGAATAATCGACAGCGAATGTCTCAAGAAAAATCCATGGCCTCGACGTATCGCTGCATATCATGGTCTTTGATGAACCCCGAAACGGACATCTGCAAAAACCTCCAGCACGAAACCCCATCATGCCAGGCCGTGCCATCAAACCATTTCGACGCGGTTACATGCCGGTAGCCGATCAGCAGCGGCGGCGCGAACGGCACCGGGTCTTTCTGGTTTACGTATCGCGCCGTCCTGTCCCCCAGGCGCAGTGCGTAGGCGTCCCGAAAAGCGGCATTCCCTGCCCGTGGTGAGCCGAACGTAACTACCCGCCTGATAGGATTCCTTGAGTAGTAGTAGGCAGCGGCCATGGTTGCCAGCGCCCCACCCAGGCTGTGCCCGGCCAGATACAGAGGCGTCGCCGGGTCAGGATCGGGAATCACCTTGCGTAGTAATTCCCAGGCCATGTCAAAGCCACGGTGCACCTCGCCCCAAGCATGGTCGATTTTCTTGCCGCTGATATTCATGAACCAGTCGATAATGTCGTCAGTTCCCCGAAAGATCAAGGCCCGGCCGTCCGAGAATGGCAAGCCGTAGCATACCTGGCTGATAGTCTGGTAAACATCGGCGTCTGGAATCCCGGAATAGGCTTGCAAACAAAGGCTGGCTAGCTGTCGATTCACGGCTATTCCTTCGGCTTGATTGTTTTCGGGTCGGCTTCGTGGCCGCCGACCAGGTGAACAGTAAAGGCAGGATGTTCTGGCCTGGCCGGTATTTTCTTTACCAGCAATTCCCCTTCCAGATCGTCTGACGATTCCTCGTAGGGGGCCATATCGTACTCTTGCTCGGCTGTTAATTGTTCGTCCCATCCCAGCCGTTTCGCGGTCACGATCATTTCAGATTCTCCTTTCGCATCGGTCTGTCGTTACGGCTTCGGTTGGCAGCAAAAGATTCCGGAATCAGATTTGGGATCTGATAACCGCCGCCCTGGGCCTTGGTGAATATTTTCCCTCGCTCAAATTTCGGATAGCCATTGGGGTTTTCTTTCGGATCGTCGGTCCAGTGCATTTTCAGCCCGGTCCATGGGCAAGCAACGTAGCCTTTCGTTTCGCCGCCGAATTCCTTGAATAAATTCAGGCGTTGCCGCTGCCGGTCCTTGGAACCGCCGCCCCTACTTTCTCCGCCCGGCCTTGAGCCTTCCGCCTTCGCGCGGGCCAATTCTTCGCGGGCTTTGGCTGCTGCCTCCTTGGATGGGACTGGCGCATTTTTGATTTTCGCTCGGGCTACCTTGACGCTTGCCTCTTGTACGGCGGAAGTAGCGTACCCTTGCTCCCCTTTCCCCGATGGCAAGCAACGTCCTTTGGGATCTCGTTCGCAATCCGCAAAGTACGACATATTTCCCACGAACCGCGAGAATTCCAGCAACGCGAATGGCAGCTGCATCCGCTGGTTGAAAATGCTTTGCGGCCGCTCCTTGCTTACCGATGGCGGCCCCCACTCGTCGCCGCCTTCAGTTGATTCCCGGATGGCTCGCTCAATTTCCTTCTTGGTATCCTTCTGGTTTTCGGTGTCTTCGCCGGTGTTAGCGGGCAGAAATACGCACCGGCAACGAGGATGGCGCGGCAACAGGTTCTGCGCTTCGGCCAACGACAGCACCACGCCTTCCAACGGCTCACATTTGCTACATACAGCATCGTCATTAGCGGTTGCCCACTCGACGGCAACCCCGACCTCCGCCACACCCATTTCTTCCATGGCCTGCAACTGGCCCTGGGCGTGCGCCCTGGTCAACTCTGTACGGGCAATCAACTCGGCACGGCTGTAGGTCAGGTCCACCTGTTCGGCCAGATCGCTAGCCACTTCCAAGGAATGTTTGCCTTCGATCAATCCATCGGTCAGGGCGCGGGTCATTTTCGCGGCCATGTCGCTTGTGATATTTTCCAGATCGTCAAAAGCGCGGCCGGCCAGCAGCTTCACCCTTTCGACGCTTACCGGCCTGGCAAAAGACTGCCGCAGGAATTCATCGCGCGTGCCCGCGAAAAATCCCATGCCTTCACGTTGCGCTTCCGGCGTAAATAACTCCGGCCGGCGTTTCTTTAATTCGCTTTGCCGCACATCATCAAAAGCCCGGCCGGCCCCTTTTCTGAAACCCTGCTCGATATATGCCCGCCACAACTCTTCATCATCTTCACTACGGATTATTTGCTGCATTTGCGTCTTGAGCCATTCCTGAAAAGCCTTCACTTTTTCCGGGCTGGTCAGGAATCGCCAGCGGTCGTTGGCAACCAGGCTTTGGTTTTTGAATTCGGCTATCAGCTCCCGGATTTCCGGGCCGTCCTGGATTTGCTCCAATTCAGATCGGTACTCTTCAATCATCGTTGCCAGGTAATCCTGGATTTCCTGCCAGACTTCCTGGCTGCTGGCGTTGCCGGTGAATCTTTTGGCAAGGCGTGATGCCTGCAAGCCGATCTCCGCAAGAGCAGTGTGCGCCGCAATGGAAATCAAGTCGTTTACTATCGGGACACCAGGAACCCCCGTCAGGGCAAATGCACCCGCTGCTACCGCGTAGCCGCCGATGGCCCCGCTGGTCATGATCGCGGTTGCGGCCTTGCTGCCGTATCGTTTCTCCAGCCGGCCATGTATCGATTTCATTACCCCAGTCATGCCCCGCTTGATCTTGCCGATAACCGGGACTTTATCGATCACGGCGCCCAGTTTCGCCGCCATGCCACTACCCGGACTGCATGATGGATCAATCCCGCCACCTTCCCCGGTCGGACAAAAAGCGTTGGTTGCCCGGAACTGGGTACGCTCCCAGCTGCCCTTCCGCTCCATGATCTTCCGCTTAATTTCCGCCACGGCCGCCGACTTGCTGGAAAGCGGCTTGGCGATTCCGAATTCTTTCGCCAGCGCTTGCGACTCCGCCCTTTTCATCGGCCCGGTTATCTTGTCCACCAAGTCGTTGATTTCCGGATAGGTAAAATCCCGATGGTTTTCGTAAGCGGCCTTCAGGGCCTTGCCGTGCTCGCCAGCGGCCATGGCCTTTTCTGCGGATTGCTTGCCCGTCGATGAACCGCAGCTGGGATCGACGCCACCGCCTTCACCCGTGGGGCAAAATGCATTCCGCACATCGATACCCAGGGCATCTTCGTCCCGGATCAGATCGATAACCTCCAGCCGGAGCCGCCGAAACTTGCGTTTCAGCCTGGCCAAGAATTGCCGGCGCATCGTGGCCGTCCTGGTCGGATCGATTCTCAGGGGATTGGCCCGCCTTTTCGCTTTCGCCATCGTAAACCTACTTTATCCCCGGTTTGATTGCCGACAACCAGACCGGAGACATCGTTTCCCCGGCAACCACCATCCATATCCTGCCTGTCCGAATCACGTATTCCAGCTCTTCTTTGGTAAGCTTCCAGCACGACACCAGCACGGGAAACCCGCTCTCGGTTGTACCCCGGCATACCGACAGGGCCTCACATTCCTCCCGGCTCATTTCGTCCGGCTTATCGAGTACGGTATCAGCTTCGGTGAATGAACATGGAACCATGATTTCCCCAAAAATAAACGCCAGGCCGAAAGCAAAAGGCCATACCTCGTAACCTTCCGCCCCAGCCTGGCAATGTCACGGCCGCTTTCCCTTCCCATCCCAGCCAACCGCGTGGCCGGCGTCGATCATCGTCTTACTGAGACTCAGCCCTCCCATGTCGGAAATGTCCATCAGGGTCCGACCGTACTTCTCCCGGCCCACGATCCTCGCCCAGGTAGGAGTCTTCGGCAACTTCTCTTGCAGGAATTTCTTTGCCGCCTCGCCCTTGTCCCGATCCTCACCGTGCATCTCCGGAGCGTTTATCCCATACAGCCGGGCCGTCCCCTCGACCAACCAAAAGAACCGCACCGTATCCCCGTCTATCGCTTCGGTTGCCAGGATCAGATACTTGCCCTCGCGCGGCGGAAATTCAATGCCGCGGTGCTGGGCATCGACAAGGCACGAACCCGCCAGGATGCCGGTGAAGAAACCCAAGAAGATGAACAGGTTTTTCACATCCTTCACCTCAAAAAAATAGGCCTGGTTGCCCGAAAGCCCCAACCAACGGGCAGAACACCTTGTTCCCCAGGCATATCGCTCTCATGGCTTTCGCTTTTGCTCTATCGTCCAGGCGCTTTCAACCATCCGTCGCGATTCGACCCAGACGGCAGCCCCAAGGGCACTGTCCAGGCAAACATATTCGATGAAGGCAACAACATCCCACCACCGCTTGCCCACCGGGAAATTATCGTCTTTTACGGTAGGCGCCCTGGCCGAATAAGTACGGTCGTACCTCAGCACCGGGTCAAATCCCACTGGAAACCTATCGTCTTTTGTCATTCTTCCGCCCTTGCCGCGGCGTCAGCCAATATCGCCTCGGCCCGCTCGTCTGTCATTCCAAAAATTTCCGTCAGGTATTCCAGCGGCGGTATCAACGCCTCGACGTTGCCGGCAATGTACTGGGCCGCCGCGTTCGTCTTTGTCGCCGCCACGTTCGCTTTTTCCTGGTCCGTCTGACTGGCCAAGTCTGGCCAGAATACGCTGTACCCCTTCGGCGTCGGCAGTATTCCCAGATGAATAAGCCGATCCACAAAGGGCACGATTACCCGCGGCGTTATGTGGTACTTCTGCCGTAGCTTCAGGCGGTCATTCCAGGCCGCGTCATCCTGGCCGCTGGCCAGCTCGCCCCTCTCCGAGCCGATAAACACCCGCTTGGGTATTCCCAGCTTGATACACACCGCCTCCAATTGCACGGCTATCTGGCTGGTCGGGTCAACCACCTGCGGCGCCAGCCCCTGCATGGAGAACCCCATGAGCGCAACATACCGTTGCAACCCATTCATGTAGTTTTCCATCATGTCGCGCATTTTGTCGGTGTCGGCCGCCACGTCCCCGCCCAGCTGCGGATGACTCGACAACACGTAACCGGGGAAGGCCCCCTTCCAGTACATTTCCGCACTGCCGCCGTATAACTTCCGCAAGTCCAGCAGCCGATTCAGTACCGGCCGCATCCTTGGTGTGCCCAGCCACTTATTGCTAGTTAAATTGTCCGCAATGTGGACTATTCTCGACCAATGCACATTGGTTGTCACTGACTGGCTGGCGCCGATCCCCGTCCATTGCTGGTATGGATCACCCAGGGTTACCTGATACATTGCCGGCTGGCCGTAGCGTGGATTGGTACGGTCCGACTCCCACGAGGTGATAATCGCCAATGACTCCGGCAGGACGTGCGCGAACAGCAATTTCTTTGCTTGCTTTGCCGGTTGCGATAATTCCTGTCCGTCATCCAATCCCAGGAAGACTGCCCCATACTGGCCGATGCCAGAGAGAATATCCGCCCGCAAAAGCATTTCCCAGATCGGGCCACCGGCTTCATCTTGATAATAACTACCTTGATTCAAATGCCGTCCCAGGCCGTCCCACACTTCCTCGAATTCAGTGGCGCTCTTCGGGGATTCATCTTCGTAAACTTCTGGCTGTACTTGCCATGACTCTTTCGGATAAACCTCCACAACGCGATTGGCAATCGGATCGCGGTCGAACAAAGCGTAGTAGTCCTGCGCGGACAGGCCGTCGCGTGGATAGCCGCACTCGTCATCAATGTCGCGGCGCGGATCAAACAGCCGCCGAAACAACTCCGAACGCGCCGACATGACGTTGCCGACCAAGTTTTCAAACCTGGCCAGCGTATCAGCGTTCTCTATCGGCTGGCCGTTTTTTGGAGCAGTCATTCCCTTTTCCACCTTTGCGTATAGGAATTGGACTCTTCTTCCCATTCATCTTCATCCTCGTCGTCTTCATCATCCGGGCCCAACAATTCCTTGAGTTGGGCCTTTGCATCATCGGCCACACGCATCCACATGGATGCCGCCTCTCGCAAGAACTTCGCCTCATCCCACGCACGAGCCAAAAACACCCAGGGACAAATCAGGATGGCCAGTCCAATCACCACCAGGAATCCGAAAATAAATATGTCGTCGGCATGGGCGCCGATCAGAAGCAGCGATACAGCAAATAAAGAAGAGACGGCAAGGCTAATCAACCATCGCATGGTCCGTTCCTTTCCCGGAGTATCTCGATTATCTCGGCATGTGCCTTGGAATTGTTCTGAGCGATTTCGTTCAGGAATAAGATGTGCCGTTCAACGATTTTTTCCCCCATCGGCACAATCCGCGTGCCAATCCAGACCATCACCCGCCAAACCCCAAAACTGAATGCCGCCAAGACCAACGCCGCAAATCCAAAATTCTGTAACACCGACACAAAGTCCAGCATATTCCAACCCTTCTGCTCCTTAAAGTGGATTATTTCAGGGGCCGTACGAACTCCCATTTCTCCACCAGCTTGTTGCCGCTGCCAGGCATGGTGCCCCACACCCCGCTCGCATTGTCGCCGCTGAATTGCATACGGTGAATCCCGGACATGGTCGCCTCGCCTTGCGGAACCTGGACCACCATATGCCAGCCAACCGATAAAACATCGCCTTCAAGAATTCCGCAACCGATAATTTGCTGGCCGGTAAAAGCCCACTCCACCCGGTAGAACTTGCCCACCGGCGACACCTTGACGAACCCGCCATATTCTTTGTCGCGGTCGTCCTTGCCGGAAGTTGCGTAATAACCGGTTATTGTTTTGATGGGTTGCGGAGCCAGCTGGTCGGTTTTTTGCTTCTCCCGATCCATGCCGCCAGCCAATAGAAATGCCACCATGATGCCAAGCAATTCGTGCATGCAAGAATCCTTTCAGAAAATCGCCCCGGCCATTATAGGTTTCTTCGCGGCCATCCCATAGATGGCCAGAACCAACGCATCCGACTCGTCCGGAGAATGCCCGATCAATTTTACCATGCTCGGCCCGCTGCCGTCAGTCCGTTTCGGCATCAATGTCAGCCTGCCTTCATCGTCGTAAGTTTTCGGAATTACCGCAAGCTGATTTCTGAGTTTACCGTATTTTTTTGGCAAGGCAAAGGGAAACTCATTCGCCGTAGGATCGAGCCGGAGACTCAACATACCGTACATTTCCGCACGACGATTCTTGTAAGCGTACCTTTCCTCGCGGTTGTCCCGGCGTTCGCTGAGGTGCCGTATCCCGCGTTTCGGATCCATCACTACCGCCTCCCCAAAGGCCACGGTGCGCACAGCGTACCCCTGGGCGCGCAACCTGTCGGCATGCTCCTTGCCGCCGCCGCCCCGATCCAGGATAACCATGTCGGCCGGCACCAGGTAACGGTGCATGAGTGCAATTATCTCGCCCGTGATGACGCTGGTATCCGGCGTCTGGCGGCTCGACAACTCAATCAGGCCCAGCTCGTCCACGACGGCGATTGCCGTTTGGTCCCCGCCTTCCGCCGGATCGATGCCAATAGCCTTCGCCTGCCTTTGCATTTTCTCGATGGCATCCGCCCGATTCTCCGCCAAATTCAACCACTCCGGCGGGAATAGCAGAACCTCGGCGCCTTCGTAAAACTCGGCATCCAGGCCAATGCACTGCCTCACCGCGTCCCAAACAGCCCGCCGCTTCCGGTACTCGGTAAACGTCAACACGCCAGGGACAAGGATTTCATTGGTAGGCCGCTTGCCGGCCCGCTCCTGAGCCTCGCCAAAGCGGACATTCGGGCTGTCCATAGCCGTCACCCGAATGATCTTGCGATAATAACCAGGCATTTCAGCACCCCGAAGCGTAACTGCCTCACGTGAGGCAGTTACGCAAACTGCGGAAAAATCAGGGTAGAATAAGCTATAGCAAATGTCTTAATTTATTTCCCCGCCACGTCCCGGCACGCCCGCCGAAAAAAATTCTCGCAAGGGTTTGGATTCCCCAGAAACAGCATCCTTTTGGCCCACCCCTGCGCCGCAACATACGCCGCGTCAGCCAGGCCAGACGCCTCATCCCCAACAAACAGGGTATAGTCGGCATGGTGCCCGGCCAACCCCTCGTCCTTGTCCGTCACCCGGCCAACCAGATAACTATAAGGATTCCTTGCCTCTACCTCCGCTGCCAACCTGATCTCCTGGTAATTCATAACATATACGCCCTGGCTGTTGTCCTTGGTTTTCAACAATGGCGCCTTGGCCGCCGTCATGAACCGGCCGATCTCCCCCCACAATACCCGCAAGTGATGCTCAGCCACCGAAGTAGTCACAATCCGGCATTGCAACTGCTTGACATGGCACAGGATAAAGGCAGCAACGGCAACAAACCCGGCTACAAAATCCTTGCCCAGCTGGTTGCCTGCGGGAACGTAGGTTTCATCGTTTCGGCAAACGCTATCGATTATCTCTATCTGCTTGCCGTAAAAGGTGATGTGCGGCCAAAGGGTTTCTTTCAAGGCCAGAAATTCGTCAAGCAGCAACAAGGTTATATTTCACCCGGCGGGCATTCGTTCGCTATCCGTTGCTCAATCACTTCGCACGTCCTCTGCCTGGCAACCGCCGCCATAATCGCCTCAAGATCGGGGATAATATTGACTTGCGCCGCCCCCGCCGCCTTGCCCGCATCTTCCGGATTATCCCGCTCCCATTGTAGCCGATCCGCGTCCTTGAGCACCTTGGCGTTTTCTTTCAGCAAATATCTGTCCGGCTCGATTTCTACGCGGTTGCCATTGGCGTCGATTTCGGTTTCGGGTTTTTCGAGAAAAGGCTCAAGAAGCCGATCCACGATCAGGACCTTGGCTTCTTCGGGGACGGCCCAGCCTTTGCGGAATGCCTTTCTGTCCAGAGATGGGATTTTTTGTTCTGATTGGGTTGCGGGGTTGACTTGTTCGTAGCGGATAGCTCCCTCCGGCGTGGTAGGGATGAGGTTGTAGAGTTGGGCCTCTTCCCTGGCCTTGGAGTAGGATTCTTTCAGTTTTTGCCGTTTGCGGCGGTTTTTGCTGGTGCTGTGGTTCGCCACATTCGCCCCCTCCGTTTGGCCGAGCCGCTGTCCTGGTTTTTATTTTTGTCCTTTTGGGGATAGCTGTCAAGGATATTCGCAGGTTCGCGCCACAAACTCACGGCCAGCCTTGTGGCCTGGACGGTAATGCCAAGTCTTTTCAGTTCCGCTAATGCCTTATCGGCAGTGGCGATATCGCCTTTTATCGCGGCGTCAATCACGATGGCAAACCAGTTCATGCAGTTTTTTGGCTGGCCGCCATGTCGGTGAAGTTTTGGCTTTAACCTCATCGGGTTGCCGTTGCCTCATGTTCGCCGGTGTTTATCATCGTCCACGAACCGCACAGCCCCGCCGATCTGGGCAACGAATCAGCACTTACCGGCCGGGAAGTTTGGCATTTCGTAAGTGGGCAGGACTGCGTAGCCCATGCCCACAACCATCCGCCTTGGCCATGTCGGCCGCCGAGCGTCAATGTCTGAGATATTCCGGGCGTCAAATAAAAAAAGCCGGGCTTGACGCCCGGCCTCCAACATCGTAGAAATGTTGATGGAATGCTGAAATCATCTTACCACCTGAAGAAAAAACGGCAAGGCACGAGCGACAAAGTCTCTAAATGTTGCCGGTGCAAATCGATCCAACTTAGAATGTTGCCAGAAATCGGCTGTTTTCGCCGCCATTGCATTTTGTGCGGCGGCCCCATCATCCATAGGCGCAAATCCGCCTGGATGCGGTTCGATTCCAATGGCTTGCTAATTAAAAAACAAGGGCCGCCCCTGAACAAGGCCGGCGTTCCGTCTGCCAGTACGGAACCTTCCACTGCGAAGCCTTTTATTGCCGAAGGCGATAGCCCCCCGATTGGGTAACCTGGCCGGGAAGGACACATACCGAGCGGCCCGCCGCGAGTTGTGGAGCGACAGCGAGTAAGGCGAATCCCGCCAAGGGCAAACAATAACCCCTGGAATCCCCTGAAAAAGGTTGGGGAACTCAAGTCGCCGCGTGAACAGGTTTCATCCACGCGTTAAAAGAAATGCGGCTAGGATGCCGAAGCCCCCGACAGTTACCAGGTTGTTGCGTACGCCAGGACGAAAGGGACGAAAAACGCTGGGCATCATGGCCGGCACTGGCAGCTAATGCTATCGTGGGATAGCGTAGAGTCCCGAGTAGTGGGATGCTCTCCCCTTGCAAGGGGATGCTCTACACCAACAGATGGTGAATATCCAACAAAGGATATTGATAAACGAAAACCGCCCCAGAAGAAAAAACCCATGAAAGAATCCAAAGACTGGCCAGTATACTGGAAAGGCCCACGATGGGAGCACGGCATCGATTATTCGCTGCTTCTGGAATCCCGAATGGCAATTCGGCGATGAGGCCCAAAGCGAATACTCCGAGTTCTCATGCCTGGTCCGTATTTTTCATGCGTCGTCATTTCGACAGAGACAAACTTGACCAGGTACACGCCCGCAGGCGGTCCGCCAGCAGAAACGGGAATCGAAATAGACATTTTTCACCTCTTTTAACGCCCCTACTTTGATTTCCGCGTGACAACCGGGGCGAGTCGCCACGCGGTTTTACGTTTCACGTCTGGAAAAATTCGATGGTATCGGGCGTGCTTTGTTTGCGGCGGCGCGGCGCCCGCGGCGGCGGCGGACATTGCGTCCGCGCCGTTTCAAACGCGACCAGCGCTTCGGCCGTTATTCGCCAGCGCTTCTTTTGTTTGCCGGGTTCGCGGCCGACATTCACGCCGGCCAGCTGGCCAGTGTGCAACCATCGCAGAACGGTATTTTCTGCCACGCGGTAACGTTCCATAATTTGGCTGACGGTGTACATTTCTGGTCCCTCACAAAACTGCTTGAATCACACAGCCCCAAAATTTACCCGCGGTTCTTTCCCGGAAAACTTTTTCCAGGTAACTTTTCCCCAGGAAAACAAAAAACCCCGGAAACCCGGGGTTTGTCAGGGGAAATTTTTTTTGCTGGAAAAGTTCTAGGAAAGTTAATCGCGGGATATGCCCAGCTTTTTGCGGATTTCTTCGGGGTCTGGTTTACGTCGCGGCTCTTTTTTCTGATTTGCAATGCGATAGACGTCATCGGATTTATAGACATAGTCGCCGCCGTCGCGGCCGCCGGGATTTTTCTTGCGGTTTTTTCTGGCCTTCGCGTCGCTGCTCAAGTCTTTGCCCGACAAGCCCAGCCTGTCTGCCTGGACCTTCGAGGTTCTCAGTGGCGACCATGTCGGCATGAAGGGCATGAGGACGACCGCTATCCGCGCGACCCGCAAAAATAGCTGCGGAAAAATCATAGCTGGTTTACTCGGGCAAGTATGCGGTACCGCATAATCGCCCCCTGTTCGGCCCGAAGTAGATCGGCGGCGTTATGGTCGATACCATGGCCATGCTGGCCAGGTCTTGGGCACGGGACGATTCCTTCTTGGTGATTCCTTCGGGCAGAAAAGGTAACACCGTGTTACCTTTTCTGGCCGTCCGCGCTTCACCGTTTCGCCCAGCACTTCCAGAAACGCTGACGCAATGTCAGCGTTTTTTTCTGGCCTTCCGCCCTTGTGATTCACCGTTTTCCCCTCAGCTATAAAACCTGATGTAGTCGCTTTCCCGTTTCCTTTTTCGCGGCAGCTTGGCGGGCGGCGGTGCGGACGTCCGGGTTTGCTCGAAGGATTCAATTGCGGCCTGGGTGATTCGCCATTGCGGTTTTTTTCCAATATTGGGCGAAACGTTGATGGCCTTCAGCGTGCCGTTTCGGATCCAGCTTAAAACCGTATGGGGCGATACCTGGAACATCTGGGCCAGCGTCTTGACGGTATGCGTCATTTGGCCACCCCCTGCCCGGGCAAGAAGTGCGTCTTCAACGGCTTCGATATTGAAGAGAAACCGCCGGCCGACTTTGAGGCAGGGGATATGCCCGGCCTTGGCTTCGGCTTTGAGCCAGCCCAGGGGCACTTGCAAGTGATTGGCCGCGGCTCGCAAAGTCAAAAGGTGGTTGTTTTCCATACCGGAATCATCCGGTACTGCGGAGGATCAAAGTGGGGCGCAAAGTAGGATTATTTTAGGATCGGAGACTTTTTTTTGTTGGAAATAAAGCAAAAGCACCCCGGCCAGCCGGCCGGATCATGGTCCCCCAAGCCGGATGCCAACCCCATCTGTTGCAACGATGCAACGATGCAACCTGATTCCCGGTTAATTGCCATATTCATTCTCTCGTATAAGGGATTAACCCGGATCCAGGTTGCATCGTTGCAAGGTTGCAATTCCCCGATACCAAACCCCATGGGATTCATAACGGCCGTTGCCGGGGTGTCCCCTGGCAGTGTTAGCAACCATACCCTTGCTGACAGACAGCAAGTCTCGAAGCCAGGGATTGAACTGGATAATCCGCTGAATGGCGTCAAGCAAAATGGCGGCCTGGTCAACGTCGGCGGCGAAAGCATAGCCTCGGATCGGCCTGGCCGCAAATGCCAGGCACCATATGGCAACTATTGCGAGATCAGTAGTCTTTGAGTGACCGCGTGGCCGCTCAAGATAGAACCGCATCCTGGCGTCGGCCTGGCCCACGCCAGCACAACGCATCATGGCCGGATCAATGCTAAAAAAGTCGGCCGATTGCCAGGCGTCGATCATGTCGCCAAACTTCCTGACAGTCCCCCCGCGTCTTGTACTGGAATCCCCAGGCCTCGACGATAGGCCAAACCTCCGGCAAATGGGCATTTGTCACCCAATGAAAGTGAAAGACATGGCCCACGAGGACGCCGTTCTCTGGCTGTGGCGATTTCGGCAATCGACATGGACGGATATGGATTGGCGGCCTGGTGGGAAGGATCATCGGGCCGATTGCTATATCGCCATGGCGTCAGATTCTTTTTCGAGTCGGGCCTGGACCACCTCGGCGAACCGCCTGGTCATCGGGTCGTTTGGCCCGAACACCCGTTCGGCATCGGCCAGGACCACCAACAATCGCCAAAGCGGCAGGTCACGCAGGTGAGTGGCCGCGATGACACGAAACGGCCCTTCCGGTAATGGTGGAGGTTCGCGGCAGATGGCATCAGCGGCCTTGATATTTTTGAGTTTCTTATAAACTCCATTCGCCTTACCCGTCCGATCCATTTCCTCGACAAGCGACTTGAATCTCTTGGGCTCGGCCTTCGCCGCCTCAATTACGGCCTGGGCCTTCTCGTAAGTACGGCGTTTCATTCCGGCAACCGATGCCGCTTGCTCATTCGTGCGGGCGGTTTCGTCTCGTGAAACCCTGGGGCAAGTTGCCCCAGGGTTTTTCTTTTTTCCTCGCCCGCCGCTATCGTTGGCCCCCTTCCCGGATTTCTCTTTCTCTTCCGCCTTGGGCCTGTAAGCTTCGGCAACAGCCTCACCGATAGCCACTGATTCCGAGAGCGAGAAATCCACCCGGCAGGTATTTTCGTCATGCTCGGCCCGTAGTCGGGAGTCAAAACGATGGGCTGGAGAAGGCCGACATTTTCAATGCTATTGGCCAGTTCCTCGATTCCCGTAATGGCCCTGCGGTATCGCGGCGGGATTTCAATATCAGCAATGGCGATTTCCATGCCCTTGTCTCGCCTTCGTTTTATCGGTAAGATGATTTCCTACACCTGGGGTAATTCTAGTTGCCCCATCCCGCCGGGTCAATACCGGCGGATTTTTTATTGGCCTAATTCCCAGGGGCCTTATTAACCACGGCAGCCAACAGCCGGGCCATGGCCTGCTGGGCCTGTTCCCTCAGGTTGACTATTTTGGCCGAAACTTCCGGATGGCGGTTGCAAATCACCTCGCGGTCGTCCTTAATATACACCCAAGAACCAACGCAAAGAGCGCAAGCATCTCTTCTGCAAATGGCGCAATTGGATAAGACGGATTCTTCTTTGCGTGGAGGCATGTGCGGGGGCGGATGGGCAGGCTGATATTCCTCGCCGCAAAGATCACAGACTTCAATTTCGATAGTTTTGGTTGCCTTCATTTTTTCTCCTTCTGATTTTCAGCCCACTCTCGTATCCACGCAATCGCCTGCCCCGCATGGACGTGTTGCGGCGTCACCCGCAGCACCGCCCACCCCAGGATGGTTGCCGCGTTGTATTTTTCCAAGTCCCCGATAAATCCCTTGCCCCGATTGTGCCGGCCCCGTACCCATGCCCCCCCCTCGATTTCAACGGCCAGTTTCCATTCCGGCCAGGCCCAATCGAAGCGCCATTTGCGTGGCGGCGCAAAGCGGAACTCGGATACTGGCTCGATCAATCCATGCGCGGCGCAGATTTGCGCGAAGTCCATTGCCACTCCGGTTTACAAAAAGGGTACGGGGCAAAGGTATCGTCGGTTTCATCATTCTACTCGCCCCGCACCCCCAAAACGCGGCACACGCGGTTTCGGTATCAAAGGTTGACTCGCCGCGTCGTATCGCCAAAAGGGTGCGGGGCAATACCTCTTTCGGTTTCATCTTCGCCATCGCCCCCAACAA
>Ga0209342_10000840_pt1 | contig 35521 bp, 29 predicted proteins | sample RifCSP16_2_FD_184023 | JGI IMG/M metagenome (GOLD analysis project Ga0209342, IMG submission 184023) | Soil microbial communities from Rifle, Colorado - Rifle CSP2_sed 16_2 (SPAdes) (version 2) | ecosystem: Environmental > Terrestrial > Deep subsurface > Rock core/Sediment | place: Rifle...
GGTAGGGCGTGGGCATCTTGGTCGGGTGGTCGGGTGGTCGGGTGGTCGAGTGGTCGGGTAGGCGAGTGATCGGCGCCGGCGTGGCGGTCGGCCTCGGCGTTGTACAGGCTGAAACCAGAGCGCCAGCCGCCAGGGCTGCTGCGAGCAATCGACGGAGGTGGCCGGCCTTCATTGGCTCTTCCCCCTGCGCGAGATGACTGCGATCGCGGCAATGACGACCACGCCGACAACTCCCGCCATGACGAGGAGGGTGGTCGAGTAGTCAGGTGGTCGGGTGGTCGGGTGGGTCTGCGTTGCAGGGAAGGCTTCGGTAACAGGCGCCGGCGAGGGCGTGAACGTCGCAAGCGCCGCGTTGGCGATTGGCCTGTAAGTCGGGACGGGAGTCGGATACGGAGTGGGTTTCAGCGCCTCCGCCCGGCGAGGCTTCGCGCCGATCGATACGCGCCAGGCATCCTCCAGCCCGTCAAGCCCGAATCCATAAATGCCGTTCAGGGCCTGTTCGATCGTCATGCCGTCGCGCAGGTTTTCGAACAACGCGCGCAGCTTGTCCGGGCCATATTCGGCGATCAGAAAACTCACCAGGCTGTACGACTCCGTGTACGACAGATCGGCCCTGTCAGGGTGCTCAGAGAAGCCCCCGCTGAGCGCGCGGACGGAGATCAACTCGTCGGCGGAGATCGCATCCTCGAGTGCAGCTTCCCAGGCAGACTCCAGCCTGCCCTCGGCGTACACGGCGATGCCTTCGTTGAGCCAGGTCGGCACGTCGCCCAGACACGAGAACGTGAGATGCCCGACGAGCACGTGCGTCAGCTCGTGCGCCTCCGCCCGCCTGCCCCACGCCACCTGGCCTGGGCTGTCCGGGCTGATGCCGATCAGCAGAATGTCGTGCTCGGGACGGGCCTGGCCGCCGGTCCAACCCGGTTCGTAAAGAATCGCTTCGCGCATATCGGCGGTGTCGGCGTAGACATACATATCGATCGGCGACTCCGCTTCGATGCCGGTTGTCTCGTTCAGGCGTTTCAGGGACTCCACGGCCGAGCCGAGCAGGTCCTCGGCGAAGCTGCGCGTCCCCTCGTACCAGTGGAAGGTGAGCATGTCCTGGCTGATGCTCCGCCAATCGTGGACGTCGTCCAGCCACACGATGCGCTCTTCGTCCGACGCGGCTTCGTCCCCGGCTTTGTCGAAGGCGCGCCAGCGATACCAGACTGTCGCGCCAGGCGGCTCCGCCCCGGATTGCAGCATTTCCCACGTCCACGACACGTCGACGGCCTTCCCCGGCTCGAAATCGGGGAAGGCTTTGGCGGTGACCGCGCCGCAGGTGAGCTTCTCGACGCCGTATTCGAGCACCACCTGGTCGATCTCGGCATCGCTCTCAATGCGAGCCTCGAAAGTCAGGCGCTCAGGGAACTCCATCGTGACGCCGCGATTCTCGATGAGGATCGAACCTTGCGCTGAGGCGCTCGATGCGCCAGGCGCCAATATTGCCAGCAGCGCGGCCAACGTAAAACGTGAAACGTAAAACGTGATGCGTGATGCGTGAGATTCGTCATTCCACATTCTGCATTCGTCATTCCGCATTCATCATTTTCTTCAGCACCCTCTCGGCCACTTCACGGGCGAAGGCCGCCTCGTCTGTGTTCCGCTCTGCCGGCTCGACATGCTGCCCCGGCGCATGGCATACGCCGCAGTGGGCACAGAAGTCCTCTGCATCCGCTGGCCGGCTCAGGCCGAGCGCCTCGCGCTGCGCGATGAGCTTTACCACCTCTTCCGGCGGCATCTCCGCTGGCGCTCCCACAGGCGATGCGCCCAACAGCCGGGCCATGAAGGCGATACGGCTCATCTGCTCGATCGATTCGGTCTTGAGGAAAGCGTCGAGCGGATCGCGGCCGACCGCCAGCGTGCCGTGCCGCTGCAGAACGATCGCATCGTGACCGGCGATCAGGTCGCGAATGGCGCGGGCGTTTTCTTCCGAGGAAGGCGTAGCGTACTGCGTCGTCGGCACGATGCCCAGCGTGACGATGACTTCGGGGATCAAACATTGTGCCAGATCAACGCCGGCGATGCTCAGCGCGACCGTCGTCGGAGGGTGAGCGTGCACGACTGCGCCGATGTCAGGCCGGCGGCGGTAGGCTTCCAGGTGCATTCGCATCTCCGAGGTCGGCTTGAGATGGCGATTGGCGGGGTTGGATGATCCAACACGATTGCCGTCCAGGTCGACGACGATCAGTTGCTCCGGCTCCATGAAGCCCTTGCACAGCCCGCTGGGTGTCGCCAGGATGCGATTCGCGTCGAGCCGTGCCGAGACGTTGCCGTCGGTGGCGACGATCAGGCCCTTGTCATACAGCAGTTTGCCGATGCGGACGATCTCGCGGCGCAGGTGTTGCTCGGTGGAAACGGGCATTGGTTATCGTTTAACGATTGAATAAACTCTTTGAAGTCTTGGTTCAGCACCGTACCTCCAGCGATGGTACTCCTGCCGGATTTGTTCGAGGACTGCGAGGCGTGTCCAATATGGTTGCGATCTCCAGTAAGCGAAATCGCTCTTTTGCTGGCGGAGATTTACTTTGACAACAGACTTCTGGATGCTGATTGCTCGTTCCATGGTGTCTCTATTGTATGCCAAAAGATCGTACTCTACACATCATCATCCCGCATCACGGGACGTGAGATGTGGAAGTCCTCATGACGGCGAGCGGAACGGGGGAGATAACTGCGGCGAACGGCGCGCTAGGAAAGGTCGATCTCGTCGACAATGCCGACGACGACGGCGCGGATGGCGCCGTCCGGCTCCAGGCCGACGATCTGGCGCGCCGAGTTGCCCTCGTCCAGCACCAGCACCCGATCGCCCACGCCGGCCTGCACCACGTCGACGGCGACGTCGTACTTCTTGTCGGGCATACCCTCCGGCGACAGCCGCTCAACCAGCAGCAGCTTGCGGTTGGCGAAAGTCTCGTGCTTGATGGTCGCGACGACCGTTCCGAAGACGCGTCCGATGTACATAGTCAAGTCGTGAACAAATCCCTGAGTTCCTTCAGTTCCCTCAGTTCCCTCGACGTTCAAGGAACTCAAGGAACTATTTCAACCTGGTCGACGATGCCGACGATGGCGTGATCCACGGGCACGAATTTCACCGGCAGGGCGAGCGCCGCTTCACGCACGCCAATGACGAACACCAGGTGACCCGGCCCGGCCTGCGCCGTCGCGTCGGCCGCGACGAGCGGATCGCCGTCCGGCTGCTGGCGCTTGTCGAGCGGCTGGACGATCAGGAACTTGACGCCTTCCAGGCCGGTGTATTTGCGCGTTGCGACGACGGTGCCGATTACTTTAGCTAGCTGCATGCGCTTATGCCTCAGTTGGAGACACGATTGGCTGTGCGGGTAACGTGAACTCATTCAACAAGCGAACGAATTGCAGACGGTCTTTGATCGAATGGTAAAGCTTCGCATCAGCCGTGATTAGCTCAATGGAATTTGCCGCAGCCAGTGCCAAGTACAGCGAGTCGTATACTGTGCAATTGTGAGAACGAGCAACATCGAGAGCGGCAGCAAGAAGGTTTTGCGACGGGGTGATCGTCAAATCCAGATCAAGCAGATCGCGGATCATCTCACTGGAAGTTGATAGATCCAGTTCGGAGCGTCTCTTCCATAGTACGTTGGCAAATTCGATAAGCAGCAGATCGGGGGCAAGCAGCTCGCATTCACCCGAGGTCAAGGCGTCATGCAGATGGAGCGCACGGTCGCTGTCCTCCTCGGGCAGAAACCACTTGATAGCAACTCCACAGTCGATGACATACCGCAGCGTCATCGCCCGTCTCGAAACTGGCGGATCAGGACACTGCTATCAGACATCTGGCCGAAGCGTGTACGAAGCGCCTCGCGGCGGGCATCTATCCGCTTGCGTACATCTGCTCGGCTCCGCCGCCGAGGCCGGATCGTCACACTCTGATCACTCGAAACAATCATCTCGAGTTCTTCGGCTCCTCCGAACAGAGACTTAGGAATGAAGATGCCTTCTTGCAACTCTTGAATGTCAACGACCCGGGCTACAAGCTTTCCCATTGAACTCTCCTCAACACCACTTTGCTTCATGAAGAACATTATAACTCAAATCGATCACTCATCCACCGACCCCGACCACCCCTCACCGACATTCGCGCCGAAGCGCGTGCGGGCGACGATGTTTGCGCCCATCTCGCCGTGCAGTTGCGGGATGACGATCTGGTTGACGATCAGGCTGGAATCGATCGCCCGCGCGCCGATCTCGACCGCCGCCTCTACGTCGGGCACTTCGCCGGTGTACAGCACGAGTCCCTTGCCGTGCAGTCCGTCGGCGAGCCGCAGCTCGAGCAGCGAAACCTCTGCGCCCTTGACGCCTGCATCGGCCGCGTGAATCGCCGCCGCGACCGTGCTCGTCTCAATGATCCCGAGCGACGGGCCGCGCGGCGCGCGCTCGCCCTCGCCTCCCGGCGCAGCGCTCGCCGCGATGGCCGTCACGACCGAGGGATGCACCTGCGGCAAAAACACGAAGTCGACCACGTGGCTCGCGCCGGCGCCGCGTCCCGCTTTCAACGATTCCTCGACGTCGGCGACCGCGCCGCTGATCAAGACGAGATATTTGCCCGGGTGCACCGTGCCGGCCACCAGACGCGCGATCGGCGCTTTCTTGGCCATGGCGTCGCCGGCGTGCATGCCGGCCGCAATGCTGCCGAACTCGACCAGTGCGAGTGCAACAGTCTCAACCGCAATCTCCAATCTCTAATCTCCAATTACCAAAAGGCTACGCAATCGCGCGTATCGCCGAGGCGAAAGGCGAATCGGGCTGGCTGATCAACAGCGGCGCGCCGTGCCCAAAGGCAGCCGGCTGGGCTTCGTCGTAGGGCAGCGCGGCCGCCACCGGCCGGCTCAGGGCCTTCTCGATCCCCTGCCGCGACAGGCCGGCGTGCGGCATCACCTGGTTGACGACCAGGGCGACTTTGTCGTCGCCGACGCCGAGCGTCTTGAGCGCGCGCAGCGTCGCCACCGTCGATTGCAGCGAGGCGATCTCCGGCGCCAGCACTAGCCAGATTTCGTCGGCGAGCTGCAGCGCCGCGCGCGCCGCGCCGTTGAGAACCGAAGGCGCGTCGACGATCACGCGCTGGAACCTTTCCCGCAGCAACCGCAGCATCTCGGCAAACGGCTCGACGGGGAGCGGCTCGTCAATCAGCGGCACGAACGGCGCAGCCAGCACGTGCAGGCCGGACTCGTGCGCCAGCAAGTACTTGCCGGCCGCTTGCGGATTCAGATCAGCCGGCGCGCGTAGCCACTCGCCCCACGAGATCTTGGGGCTGATCCGAAGCTGCAGCGCGGCGTGTCCTGAGGCCGCCGACAGATCGACCAGGCAGGCGCCAGCGCCTGCCCGCTGCTCGCGGAGCGCCACATTGACGGCGATGGAGCTTACCCCGACGCCGCCGCGCAGCGACATCAACGTGAGGATGCGGGACGGTAGCAGGCGTGCCTTTTTCCCGCCCTCGAGCAGCTCGTCGACCTTTCGGATCAGCTCGGCCGGCGATACCGGCTTCGACATGTAATCGTCGGCCCTGGCCGCCAGCGCCGCTTCGCGGTCGACCGGCTGGGCGCGCGCGGTCAGAATCAGCACCACGATGCTGGCCGTGGCCGGGTCGTCGCGCAGCGCACGGCACACCTGATAGCCGTGCACGCCGGGCATCATCACGTCGACGATAGCCAGGTCGGGCTGGAGCTCGCGCGCTTTGGCCAGCCCGTCGGCGCCGTCGGCCGTCGTCGTCACCGTGTGGCCGCCACGCTCGAGCATCAATCGCAGCATATTGAGCAGGTCGAAGTCGTCGTCGATGACGAGAATGTGGGCCATTATCGGCTCCCTTGAGGGGCAGTCGCCGCCGCCGGCGCGTCGCTCACGCAGAAGACTTGAATGCGCTCCTTATTCACCAGGATCAGCTCGCCGCTGAAGCTTACCGACTGCAGCAGCGAGATCGTCGCCGTGGCTTTGTAAATCGGCATGAAGCGTTCGGTCCCGATCGCCATCATCTTGTGCAGGTCGAGCGCGCCCGAGACGTCGATCTGGCCGGCGATCTCGAAGGACGGAACGGTGCAGAAGGCGTGCCGGCTGCGCCGCGACAGATACTGCGCCTGCGGCACGGCTTTGAGCGCCAACTCGATCTGCGCAGCGACGACGCAAAACGAAACGTTCTCTTTGCGCAGGATCGAGATGGCGTAGTCGGCCACCAGATCACCCGGTTTGTCGATGCGGGATACGTAGGCGAGGTCTAGCTCGATGTACGACAAAGTGTGATCGTTCAGCGTGTCGACCAGCGGCCGGCCGCGCACCAGGAACTGCGTCGAGATGCGGTGGCTGTGGGTGAAGAAATCTACGGTGAGCCGTCGCGAACCGACTTGTGCAGGCGACATCGGCGCTCCTTACTAATTACCGCTTACCGATCACCGATTACTGATCACTGATTACTGATCACTGATTACTGATCACTCATCAGTTCACACGATCCTGAACGAATCGACCAGCGTGCAGCGGCGCGGGCGGCAGAACGTGCTAGGGCGGGTCATTCCCTCGCCCGTCGTGCCGGCGATAGAGAACGAGCAGTAGCCTTCCCCGTTGTATCCCAGGCCGGCCAGGCTCGGCCCGTTCTTGACGAAGATCGAGCAGTCGATCTCGCGCGCCATCCGATCCAGATGATCGATGTGCCTGGAATACATCACGGCCGTGTGCCGGAATCCGTGCTCGGCCTGCACCGCCAGATCGATCGCCTCGCCGGCGTCCGGCACGCGCACCAACGGGATGATGGGCATCAACTGCTCGCTCCACACCAACGGATGCTCGCGCGGGACATCGGCGAAGATCAGGCGGGCTTCCTTCCCGGCGCTGACGCCGATCTCGGCGAGGAGCACGCTGGCGTCTTTGCCGACGAACTTCTTGTTCATCACACCTGGCTTGCCCGGGCCGCGGTCTTCCTCGAAGATCGCCTTGCACAGGCGTCCGAGCTGCCAGGACGAGACCTCGACTGCGCCGTGCGCCGACAGGCTGCGCTTGAGGTCGTCGGCGATGGCGTCTACGGCAAAGATCTCTTTCTCGTCCGTGCAGATCACGTTGTTGTCGAACGACGCGCCCTTGACGATGCCTTTGCCGGCGACGTCGAGATCGGCCGTCTCGTCGACGACGACCGGCGGATTTCCCGGTCCGGCGCAGATGGCGCGCTTGCCGGTCTGCATCGCCTCACGCACGACGGCCATGCCTCCCGTAACCAGCACGACGCGCACGCCTTTGTGGCGCATCAATGCCTGCGCCGTCTCGATCGTCGGTTCGGCGACGCACGTGATCAGATTGGCCGGCCCGCCGGCGGCCTGGATCGCGCGATTGAGCACGCGGACCGTGCTGGCCGAGCAGCGCTTCGCCGACGGATGGGCATTGAAGACGACGACGTTCCCGGCGGCGATATTCCCGATCGAGTTGCCGATCACGGTCGCCGTGGGGTTGGTACTGGGCGTGATGGAAGCAACCACGCCGAACGGCGCCCATTCGACGATGGTCAGGCCGTGATCGCCGCTCCACGCGGTCGTCGGCAAATCCTCGGTGCCCGGCGTCCTGCGCGCGTTAAGCAGGTTTTTTTCGATCTTATCTTCATATCGGCCCAGGCCGGTTTCCTGCCAGGCCTCATGCGCCAAGGCAGCGGCGGCTTCTTCGGCGCCGCGCCGCATCGCGGCGATCAGCTTCGCGCGCAATTCGAGCGGCATGCGGCGAAACTGCCGGAAGGCGGCGCTCGCGGCGGCGACGGCGCTGTCCACATCGGGGAACACGCCCTCCCCCCCCCCCCCCCCGCTTGCGGGGGAGGGGCAGGGGTGGGGGCATCCCCGCGCAGCTCGGCGATGGCCTCCGCCACGATTTGTTGGATACGCGCCTCGTCGATGATGGCTGGCTCGACCATAATGAAACTCCAAACTTCAAACTTCAAACTTCAAATTCTTGAACCCGGCGAAGCGGAACAGGTCGACGATGCCGGATCGGCCGCGCACCGTGCGCGGGCCGAGCGGCTCGCACTCGACAAAATCCGAAACGCGGCGGTACGTCGTGTCGTTGAATACGATCTGGCCGTCCTCCGCGTCCGCTTCGACGCGCTGCGCCAGGTTCACGACGTCGCCGATAGCTGTGTAATTGACGATCTCGGCTGCGCCGATGTTGCCGACTATCGCGTCGCCAGTGCAGATTCCCACAGAACAAGGCAGCCGCACCCCCGGAGTTTGGAGTTTGGAGTTTGGAGTTTGGAGTTTGAACAGCGCGCCCTGCAGATCGGCGGCGGCGCGCACGGCGCGCAGCGCGTGATCCGCCTGCGGCAGCGGCGCGTTGAAGACGGCCATGACCGCATTCCCCATGAATTTGTCCAACGTGCCCTGGTATCGAAGAATCGATCGGGCCGCCACGCCAAGATGATTGTTGAGCACGTCGACGAGGCGCTCGGGCGGAATCGTCTCAGCCAGCGTGGCATATCCCCGAAAATCGGCGTGCAAAATGGTGACTGTCTGGCGAATGCCGCCCAATCGGGCCGCGTGCGGATCGGCCAGAAGTTTTTCCACAACCTGCGGCGCGACGTAGCGCTGGAACGTATCGAGGATGCGCTGCTGCGCCTCGCGCAGCGCGTCGGTCGAGCGCTTGTTGCGCATGCGCGCGGCAATGCGCGCCGCCAGCTCTTCAAAATCGTAGGGCTTCGTCAGGTAATCTTCCGCGCCCAGGCCCAGCCCGCGCACGCGATCGTCGATAGCGCCGGCGCCGGTCAGCATGAAGATCGGAATGTCGGCGGTAGCCGGATCGGACTTGAGCCGCTCGCACACCTGGAAGCCGTCGAGACCGGGCATGCGCACGTCCAGGAGCAGGAGATCGGGTCGCTCGACGCGCGCTTTGATGATGGCTTCCTCGCCATCGGCGGCCTGGATCACGGTATAGCCCTGCGCTCCCAGAAAGTCGATCAGCACGCGCGCTTCGTCGGGCGCATCTTCGGCGGCAAGAATCTTGGCCGTCATCACGGTCATTTCTCTGGGGCAGGGGCAAGCCCGGCCTCTACCACGCCGGCTTGCTCGCTGCCTGCGCCCGTGCTTGCCCCCCGCCCAGCGGGGCGCCCCCCGCTCCCTTCGGTCGGGGACTTCGCAGCGGGGTCGGCGCCGGCTGGCGAGCGCCATATCGGCAGGCTGACACGGAAGGTGGAGCCATGGCCGACTTGACTGGTCACCCATACGCGGCCGCCGTGCTGGTCGACGATGGATTTGACGAGCGCCAGACCCAGCCCCGTGCCGGTCGGGTCGATCGTGGACGATCCGGCGACGCGGAAGAATCGCTCGAAGATGCGGGCCTGCGCTTCCTGCGGGATTCCCCGTCCCGTGTCGCTCACTTCCAGCAAGATATGATCGTTTTCCCGTCGCAGCGCCAGCGCAATCTGGCCGCCGGCAGGCGTGTATTTGATGGCATTACTGACCAGGTTGGCGACGACCTGGTACAGTCGCTGTGAATCGCCCCACACCGGCGGCAGGCGCTCCGGCACATGAGCTTCGAGCGTCTGCTGCTTGGATTGCGCCAGCATGCGCGTCTCGGTGACGACTGCCCGGGCGATCGCGACCACGTCGCACTCGCGCAAGTTCAGCCCGACGCGCCTCTCGACGCGCTCTAGGTCGAGCAAATCCGAAATCAGCGCCTCCATGCGGCGCACGCCGATGAGGGCGAGGTCGAGCACTTCGCGCTGGGTGTCCGTCCAGTTGGCCGTGTTCTGGCGCAGCATGTCTAGCGCGCCGAGCGTCAAATTGACCGGGTTGCGCAGGTCGTGCGAGGCGGTGAGGATCATGTCGCTTTTCATGCGCTCGGTTTCCTTGAAGTGCGTGACGTCTTGCATCACCGCGACCCAGCCCATCACTTGCGCGCTTTCGTCGGCAATCGGCGAGAGGTTGCAGAACAGGACGGACTCGTCGGCCAGGGGCACCTCGAATCCGATGCGCTCGCGCATTCCGGTGCGCACGGCCTGCTCGACGGCGCGATTCAGCGCGACATTCGTCGTGGCTTTTGCCAAAGGATGGCCGACGGCTTCCTGGGCGTCAAAGCCGAAGGCGCGCTGCGCCGCCTCGTTAGCCAGCGTCAGGCGCCCCTGGCGATCCAGGCTGAGCACGACCTCGCCGCTGCTGCTGATGACGGCTGTGAATTGCTCCTGATCGGCGCGCACACGGCTGAACAGGCGCGCGCCGGTGGCGCCCTGGGCCAGCTCGGAGGCGATGAGATGAAGCGTATCGAGCGTGCCGGCGTCGAGCGCCTTATCGCCGCCGGTGGCGGCCTGCAGCACCCCGACGACGCTATCGCCGGCGATCATCGGCAGCGCCGCCACAGACGCGATACCGAACCGGCGAAGCTGCTCGAGCGCCGGCTTCGTGAGCAGATCGCGCTCGACATCCGGCACGACGACCGTCCGGCGTTCCAGCGCGGCGCGCGCGGCCAGGCCCGGCTGGCCGGGGCGGATCGACTGTTGAGGGGCCAGGACGGCGTCGTCCTGCGGGAACCGATAGTGAACTACGACGTGCAGGTGGCTGCCCGCCGGGCTGGCGAGCAGAATCGAGCCGGCTTTAAGCCCGAGGAGGGACATCGCGCGCTGAAGCGCGTCGGCCAGCATGCGGTGCAGATCGAAGCGCGCGTCCAGGATAGCCTGGGCGACGCTGCTGACCGCAGCCGTGCGATCGTTGACGCCCTGCAGCAAGTTGAGCATCTCGTGGCTGCGCTCGAAGAGCCTGGCGTGCGCGATAGCCATCGCCGCGTGCGGGGCCATCAGCTCTAGCAGCTCGACGTCCGGCTGCGCGAGCGGGCTGCCGGGGAATCCGACTTCGAGCACGCCCAGCACGCCGCCGCCGTAAGTCAGGGGCACGGCGACCAGACTGCTGACGCTGCGCCTCGGCCCAAACCGGTCGAGCACCCCCACCCCGGACCCCTCCCCCGTAAGCGGGGGAGGGGAGACGGCGTCGATCTGGATCGTTGTGCCGGAGTCGGCAGCCTGCGCGGCCGGCCCCTCGCCAAACGTGAGCATTTCGCCCGCGTCCTGACCGGCGTGCACCGCCGGCACATGGCTGCCGACGACTCGTTCCAGCAGGTCGACGCTGCTGTTCATCAGGTAGATCAGAACAGACGGTTCTCGCGGAGCGAGCATCCGCGCGCAGCGATCCACAATCTCGGCCAGGACGTGCTCGAGGTCGAGCGAAGCCGAGATTGCCAGCGACGCCTCGCGCACCAGGCGCAACTGCGCCTCGCGCTGCCTGAGCGCCGCGTGAGCGTCGATCGAGGGTGGTGTGTCGGTTGTGCCAAGTGCCATGTGCCCAGTGCCATGTGCCAGCGGTACTTCAGCTCGCCGCTTGTTTTGAAGTTTGAACTTTGGATTTTGGAGTTTGGATGACTATTCCTTGCGGTACTTCACCTCGCCACCCACTTCCCACGTGTCGACGATAGCCATGATGACGGCGTCGCACGGCCGGCGGTCGGTCAGCACCGTCTGCCGCGCCGAAGAGCCGGTGGCGATCATGACGACCTCTCCGACGCCGGCCCCTACGGCGTCCACCGCGACCACTGCGCTGGCAATCTCCTGGCCGTCCGGGTTGATCGGCCGGACGATCAGGAACTTCATGCCCTCCATTTTCTCGTCTTTGCGCGTGGCGACGAGCGTCCCAGTTACACGAGCGAGTTGCATCAGCCGCCCCTTCGAGGCTCAGGGCAAGCCCTGCATTTCTTGCTTGGCCTCGGCTTCGCGACCCAGCGGCAGCACCAGATCGACGTTGAGGTGCGGGCGCGGGATGACGTGGACGGACACGACTTCGCCGACCTTTTCGGCGTTGCGCACGCCGGCTTCGACGGCGGCCTTCACCGCCGCCACGTCGCCGCGCACGATCGCCGTCACGAAGCCGCCGCCGGTCTTCTCGTAGCCCACCAGCTCGACCTTGGCTGCCTTGACCATCGCATCGGACGCCTCGACCATCGCCGCGAAGCTCTTGCACTCGATCATGCCCAATGCTTCAGCCATTCGATTCCCTCCTCGTGTGAGTGATCATAGTCAGTGATCAGTGGTCAGTGATCAGTGGTCAGTGAACAGTGAGCAGTACAAGCACTGATTACTGATAACTGATAACTGATTACTGATAACTGATTACTGATAACTAATTACTGATGACTACCCCTTACTCTTTACGACCTGCCGCCTCTTTGCCCCGGATGCCCTCGACCGCGTCGACCGCCGCCTGGTAGCCGGCCATGATGTCCCGCTCTTCACCGCCCAGGTACACGCGGCCAAACGAGCCGAAGGCGCGCACTTCCAGGATGTTGATCTCAGCGCGCTTCTCGGCTTCGTTCGCGGCGATCGCCGCGTAGGCCGCCGGCTCCACTTCCAGGACGTACAGCGTGTGGCCGGCCAGCAGCATGTGCCCGTGGCGCATGCGGTTGACTAATTGCGTGTGATGCGGATCGACGTTTCGAATCACCTGGCTGGACAGGATGCGCGGCTTCCAGCGGTCCTCTTCGGTGAGATCGAGCGCCTCTAGAATCGCCGCGCCGGCCGCACGCACTTCGGCCTGCGACTCGGAGTGTACTTCGAGCAGCCCATACAGCCGCTCGATGATTTGCATGCCGGGCCGCACGCGGGTGGCCTTGAGCGCCACGTCGGTGATGCGATTGATCTCGATGCCGGGCGCGATTTCGATCCAAAGCGAGGCGTCGCCGGGCAGCGGCAGGAACCCCTGCGCGACGGTGCCTAGAAAGGCGGCGTGCTGGGGCTGCAGCGAGTCCAGGAAGACGTACGATCTCAAATCGGGCAAGGTCAGGCTCTCCCTTTAGTCGGGTAGTCGTTAGTCGGGTAGTCCTTAGTCAGGTAGTCAGGTAGTCGGGTAGTCGGGTGGTCGTTAGTCAGGCAGTGGACTACGTGACTATGTGACCACGTGACCATATGACTACGTGACTACGTGACTACTGGCCTCTTGCAGGATCTTGACGCTGGCGCTGGCGCCGATGCGCGTCGCGCCGGCTTCGATCATCTGCTGCGCGTCGGCGTAGGTGCGAATGCCTCCCGCCGCCTTCACGCCGATGCTCGGGCCTGCGGCGCGCCGGATGAGCGCCACGTCGTGGACCGTCGCCCCGCCCGACGAAAAACCGGTCGAGGTCTTCACGAAGTCGGCGCCCGCTTCCTTGCACAGCTTGCTGGCGATCACTTTCTCTTCGTCGGTAAGCAGCGCCGCTTCGATGATCACCTTGACGATCGCGCCGCCCGCGTGAGCCGTGGCGACCACAGTCGCGACATCGCGCGCCGCCAGCGCGTAATCCTTGCTCTTCAGCGCGCCGATATTGATCACCATGTCGATCTCGGTCGCGCCGTCGTCGATCGCCTGCCTCGTCTCGTAGGCTTTGACCTCGGTCGGCGTGGCGCCCAGCGGGAACCCCACTACGGTGCACACGCGCACGGCGCTGCCCTTCAACAACTGCGCGCACAATTTGACGTGCGTGGGATTGACGCACACGGCGGCGAAGTTGTATTTGCGCGCTTCATGGCACAACTGGGCGATTTGCGCCTCGGTCGCATCCGGTTTGAGCAGGGTGTGATCGATCAGGGCGGCGATACCGGCGTCGGAGGGCACCACCCCCAGGCCGGAGGTGATGCGCGCCGCGCCCGCCGCCACGACCTTGCGGACGCGATCCGCGCAGTCGCGCGAGCATTCGCCGCCCTTGCACTGGCATACGTCGGACAATGAGCCGGCGGCTTTGGCCTGCTGCTCGCTCAGCGACAGCAAGACTTCGCGCGTGATCTGTTCGACGAGTCTTTCGACAGTGGCCGTATCGACTTGCATGTCTTCGCAAAACCGGATCGCAGGCTTCAGCCTGCCTTTTACGCTTCAAACACGACGTCGGTCTTAAACGAGAGGCCGCTCAACACTTCTGACTTCACTGAATCGCCCACGCCGAATAGGCCCAGCCGTTCGAACTTGCCCCCGCGCAACACCAGTACCTCGATGGTACCTGCCTCCGGGCTCACCAGCCAGTATTCGCGCACGGCGAAGCGCGCGTACAGATCGCGCTTCTGGGTTCTGTCGAGATAGGCCGTACCAGGCGAGAGGAATTCGACCACCAGATCGGGCGCGCCCTGCACGTTGGCATCGGTAATGATGTTCAGCCGCTCTTTAGAGATGAAGAGCAGATCGGGTTGAACGACATTGTCGTCGGATAGTACGACATCGAAAGGAGCAATATACACCTTGCCCAGCGCGGCAGTACGGACGTGGTCACGAATCAGTGAAGCCAGGTTCAGAAGAGAGCGCTGATGAGGTTCATTCGGCGCAGGTGTCATGACAAGTTCTCCGTAGATCACCTGATAGCGATGCCCATCGTCCGGCATTGCCGCGTAATCGGCGTAGGTCACGCCGTGCGTCTTCACTCGAGGTACGGCTTGAACGGCCATGTCTTCCCACTCACCTACTGGACTTTGGCAAATTGCCGGAGTGCGGCCCTTCGGCAGGCTCAGGGCAGGCTCTTCAGGCCGCCCCATCTTCGGCCTCCGCAGGCTGAAGCCTGCACTCCAGACGCCAAATGTGGTCGTTGCCAAACACCAGTCACTTAGAGAACCGTTTTTCAATGGCGGCGATCTTGTCCACGCGACGAGCGTGGCGGCCACCGCCGAAATCGGTCTCCAGCCAGGTCTTGGCGATCTGCCTGGCAAGCGTGGCGCCGATCAAGCCGGCGCCCAGCGTCAGCACGTTCGCATCGTTGTGCTCGCGGCTGTTCACCGCAGTCGCCTGATCATAGCACATTGCGGCGCGCACGCCCGGCACCTTGTTCGCCGCCATGCACGACCCGATGCCGGCCCCGTCGACGACGATGCCGCGCCAGGCGCGCCCACTCGACACCAGCTCGGCGACAGCCAGGGCGTAATCGGGGTAATCGACCGGGTCGCTCGAGTGGGCGCCGCAATCGACCGAAGTATAACCCATTTCTTCAAGAAAAGCCTTGAGCGTCTCTTTGAGCGCGAAACCGCCGTGATCGGCCCCGATCGCCACTGTGCGGCGCTCCGGCGCGGTCGCCCCCCTCCGCTGCGCTACGAGGGCAGGCGGACGGGCAACCACCTGTCTCCCCGGCGAGGGGTTTTCGACGAGTGTGATATTGCGCTCGAGGGCAATCTGCCGCGCCAGCGGCGTGACGAGCGCGCCGGGTGGCACGCTGATCCGCCCGCCGCGCTCGACGCCGGCGACGGCCTGCTCGGTGATCAGCGTCGAGGCGCTCGTGGAAGGCGCGTCGCGGCCGGATGGGCGATCGCCCAAGCCCAGCGTGCGATGCAGCACCCGCCGCACGACGTCGCGGATGTGTGCTTCTTGCGTCGACACATACCCTCCCGTGCGCCCCCGCGCCTAACACGCCGGGCTAACCGCAATACTGTTTAGTGAATCGCCGTCAACAGCAGCGTGTCGACGGCCTCACGCAGCCAGCGCGCCCGCCGTGCGGGCAGCGCAGACTCCGGCGAAGACGACTCGGCTGGCTGGATAGGTGCTCCGAGCGGCGTTTCCAACATGGTCCATAACCCACGGCCTGGCGCACGCCCACGGGCTGGGAGATCGCCGGGCGGCGATCGACGCGCTCGCGCCAACCGGAGACGCCAGGGGACTATGGCGCGTTGGCGGCCGCATACGTATGGTGGGGAACGATCGCCCAGTCCGTCGGCGGCCAGTACACGATCCAGGCGCGGCCGACAACGTTGCTTAGGTGGATCGGCCCGAAGCTGCGCGAGTCGCTGGAGTTGCCCCGGTTGTCGCCCAGCACGAAATACTCGTCTTCGCCCAACTGGCGTTGGGGGTACGTCACGTTGGAGGGCGTCAGGTAAGGCTCGTCCAGCGGCCGGCCGTCGACGAGGACGGTCCCATTGGAGACCTCGATCGTCTCGCCGGGCAAGCCGATGACACGCTTGATGTAGTCCTTAGGCTGGCCCTCGAGGTAGAACACAACCACGTCGCCGCGCTGTGGCTTGCCGAATAGATACGTCACCTTGTCGACGATCACGTATTCGTCGTTGTGCAGGTTCGGCTCCATGCTCGAGCCGTCGATCTTGAAGCGGCCCGTCGCGGCATTGACCAGGAGAAAGATGATGGCCGTCAGCAGGGCCGTCTCGACGATTTCGCGCACCACATGCGGGCGGCGCGCGCGCGCCTGAACCGGGGGTTGTTCGGCAGACGAATCCGCCGGTGGCGCCGGCGTTTCAACAGGGAATTCCAACGGTTACTCCTATTCGTGCGTTCCGAAAGATTATACTCCATCTCATAAGGCCGGGCAACACATGCTTGACCGTACTTTCAGGCTATGCCATAATCCTCTGCAGGAGGACAGGCTATGACGCTCCGCACCATTCTGATGGTCTCCGCCGACGCCGAGTCGACTGTGCTGCTCCACGACCATTTCCGCCAGGCCGGTTACGACCTGCGCTTCGCGCAGAGCGCCGCCGAAGCGCTGGAAATCTCCCGGCGCGACCTGCCGGAGGCGATCGTCCTGGACAGTGAAGTGCCCGGGCTGGACGTGACGGCCGTCGCCAACGGTCTGCGAGCGACGCCGCGCACCCGGCACATTCACCTCACCTTGATCGCGCCTCAGACGGGGCGCGACGTGCGGCTGTCGGCCCTGGCAGCGGGCGTCGACGAGTTCGTCGTCAAGCCCATCGACGTCGAGGAGCTCGAGCTGCGCATTCGCAACGCGCTGCGCCGCGCCGCGTATCAGAACCTGGTCAACCCCATCACCGGCCTGCCGGGGCCATACCTGATCGAAGAGCGGCTGCGCGAGCTGCTCAAGGCCGAGTCGGCGTGGGCGCTGATGCGGCTGAGCCTGCGCGGCTTCAAGCCCTTCACCGACGTCTACGGCTTTCTCGCCGGCGAAGAGGTGCTGCGCTTCTCGGGCCGCTTGTTCGGCGAAGTGATGGACGCCTACGGCTCTGCCGAGGACTTCCTGGGTCACTCCGGCGACGACAACTTCGTGATGATCACGTCGCTGAGCGCGCTGTCCGATCTGCGCGGCGAGCTGCGCCGCCGCTTCGACGAAGGCATCAAGACGCACTACTCGTTCCGCGAGCGAGAGCAGGGTCACATTGTCTTGCGCGGCAGCGACGGGAGCGAGACGCGCGTGTCACTCATGACACTCGTCGTGCGCACGACGACCTCCGAGGACGGGCCGTTTACGGATATTCGGGAGCTGGCGGTGTTTTGAGGCGCGTGGGTGTATGGGGGTATGGGAGTTCCACTGCCCGGAAGTTCAAACTCGAACGAGTTGTTATGCATCAATGCTCGTTTCCTGTTGTATAATAGCGATTGCCTCATGCTCGCTTAGCGGCGCTGGCTTCGGCTAACGCGGCAAGATTGCATGAGCTGTGTACCGGTCATTGGAGGAGGCTTACCATGCACACGCCGTCGCCCCACCCACTTGTTTCCGCCCTGAACCGTCCGCTTTCGCTGTTCCTCGCGTTCATGCTCGTGCTTACGACGCTGCTGTTGGCGCGTCCGGTCTTCCAGCCTTCATCGGTCGAGTCGAGCACGGCCTCGATTCTGGAAACATACGGCCAACTGCCCCTGAGCTTTGAAGCCAACCAGGGTCAGACCGACGACCAGGTCAAATTCCTGTCCCGCGGCAGCGGCTACAGCCTGTTCCTGACCCCTGCTGAGGCGGTGCTGGCATTGCGCAAGTCGGCTGCATCTGAGCTCCCAAACAAGGTAGACCTGGCGTCAATATCCGCCGACATGGAGGACACTCAAGCTGTCGAGTACACCGCGCTGCTGATGCAGCTCGTCGGCGCTAACCCTGAGCCTCAGGTGGCTGGACTGGCGGAACTGCCCGGCAAGGTCAACTACTTCATCGGCGACGATCCGCAGAAGTGGCAGACCAACATTCCTACTTTCGCCAGAGTCAAATACGAGGAAGTGTATCCTGGGGTGGACCTGGTCTACTACGGCAACCAGGGACAACTGGAATACGACTTTGTCGTCGCCCCTGGCGCTGACCCCAAGAGTATTGCACTTGGCTACGATGGGGTTGACAAAATTGAAGTGGATACCCAAGGCAATCTGGCCCTGTATATCGGCAGTGAACAAGTCCGAATGCGCAAGCCCCTTGTCTATCAGGAGATAGACGGGACCAAGCGCGACATCCCCGGTGGCTACTTACTTGCAGACAACAACCACGTCAGCTTTCAAGTAGGTGCATATGATAATAACCGACCACTTATTATCGATCCAGTGCTGGTTTACTCCACATATCTTGACAGTGGAGAAGGGTACATTGAGGACATTACCGTCGATGCAGTGGGCAATGCTTACGTAACGGGTTTCACTTATTCGACCGACTTCCCCACCACGCCGGGGGCCTTACAGCCGACCTGCATTACGTTATCAGGCTTCTGCACCAAAGCCTACGTGACGAAGTTGAATCCCGACGGTTCCGCCCTGGTCTACTCCACCTACCTCGGTGGTAGCGGCAACGATCTCGGCTTTGGCATTGACGTGGACGCTGCCGGCAGCGCCTACGTGACAGGATCTACCGGTTCGACCGACTTCCCCACCACGCCGGGGGCCTTCCAGCCGACCTGCTATGCCTCCGTTGGCTTAGGCTGCGGCAACGCCTTCGTGGTGAAGTTGAATCCCGACGGCTCTGCGCTCGTCTATTCCACCTACCTCGGCGGCGTTCGTAATGAGGGCGGAAGCGCCATCGCCGTTGATGCCTCCGGCAGCGCCTACGTGACAGGCTTCACCGGTTCGACCGACTTCCCGACCGTGAATCCCCTGCCGCAGTCGGCTTGTACCGAGGAAGACGTCCGCGTGTTCGTGGCGAAGCTGAATGCCGCCGGCTCCGCACTTATCTACTCCACCTGCCTTGGTGGAACCTACAGCTCGATCTCGATGACCCCCATCAACATCGCCGTGGACGCCGACGGCAACGCCTACGTGACGGGCGTAACCGCGTCGACCGACTTCCCGACCGTAAATGCCTTTCAGCCGGCTTACGCCGGCGGTGAACAAGATGCCTACGTGGCGAAGTTCAGTCCAACCGGCTCGCTCGTCTACTCGACCTACCTCGGCGGCAGCGACGATGAGGAAGGAGAGTTCAACATCGCCGTGGACGCCGCCGGTAACGCCTACGTGACGGGTGTGACCGAATCGACCGACTTCCCGACCGTGAATCCCCTGCAGCCGGCTATCGGCAGCTTCAAGGATGCCGTCGTGGTGAAATTCAATGCCGCCGGCTCCGCGCTTGTCTACTCCACCTTCCTCGGCGGCAGCTGGCTTGATTATGGCTTCGACATAGCCGTGGACGCCGCTGGCAGCGCCTATGTGACGGGTGTGACCCAGTCGACCGACTTCCCAACCGTAAATCCCTTTCAGCCGGCTTTCGGTGGCCAGCTCCTTTACGGTTACGATGCCTTCGTGGCAAAGTTGAATCCTGAAGGTTCCGCGCTCGTCTACTCTACCTACCTCGGCGGCAGCCGGGACGATTTCGGCGTTGGCATTGACGTGGACGCCGCCGGCAACGCCTACGTAACGGGTATGACCAGTTCGACTGACTTCCCGACTGCAAATCCCTTATACGCCTCCGGCAACGGCTTTGTGGCGAAGCTCTCCAATACCCCGTCGGGGAGCAACGTGACTGTATCACCCGGCAGCGGGACGATGGTGACCTTCGTTAGCGTCTCCTCCCCCGGTGAGACCACAGTGACCACTAGTAGTAGCGGCCCGATCCCTCCGGCCGGATTCAGCCTCGGAGACCCGCCGACCTATTACGATTTCAGCACGACGGCAACATACGACCCACCCGTGACGATCTGTATCACATACGATCCCGCTCAGTACAGCGATCCGAACGGTCTTCGTCTCCTTCATTATGAGAACAACGCCTGGGTGGATGTCACGACCTCGAATGACACAACTAACAATGTTATCTGCGGCCAAGTTAGCAACCTCTCCCCGTTTGCTGTCGTCGAGAGGGTAAACCGACCTCCGTCAGCTAATGCTGGTGGGCCGTACACCGTGGATGAGGGTGACTCTGCCGTGGTTGCAGCTTCCGGCAGCGACCCTGAGGGCGGAGCGCTCACCTTCGCCTGGGATCTCGACAGCAATGGAACCTTCGAGACACCAAGCCAGAGCGTGACCTTCTCCGCAGCCGGGCTTGATGGATCGAGCAGCCACACGATCGCGGTGCAGGCCGCTGACAGCGGTGGCCTCTCGGCCACGGACCAGGCGACGGTCAACGTGCTGAACGTTGCGCCGACGGTGGGGGCGATCACTGCGCCGGTGAGCCCGGCTCAGGTCAATACGACTATCAACACCAGCGCCAGCTTCATAGATCCAGGCACGCTCGACACCCACACCGCAGTCTGGGAGTGGGGCGACAACAGCACTTCGCCTGGCACGGTCAATGAAACGAATGGCTCTGGCACGGCAACCGGGAGCCACACCTACACTACGCCAGGTGTCTATACGGTCAAGGTAACCGTGACAGACGACGATGGCGACTCAGGTGAGTCCATCTTCCAGTTCGTCGTCGTCTTCGACCCGGAGGGCGGCTTCGTCACCGGTGGCGGCTGGATCAATTCGCCCGCAGGTGCATATATGGCCGATCCGACACTCACGGGGCGGGCCAACTTCGGGTTCGTCTCGAAATACAAGAAGGGGGCAACAGTCCCGACCGGGGTTACCGAATTCCAGTTCCAGCTCGCCGACCTGAACTTCCACTCTGACACCTACGACTGGCTGGTTGTCGCCGGGGTCCGGGCCCAGCACAAGGGCATCGGCACGATCAACGGTAGCGGGGAATACAAGTTCCTGCTCACGGCGATCGACGCCGACATAAACACTAGAGACAGTATCACCGTGGACCGCTTCCGCATCAAGATCTGGTGGGAGGATGTCGACGGCACCGAACACGTCGTCTACGACAATGGGCTTGGCGCAGAGGACTTCGACGAAATTGATCCGACCACCGGCACGACCGAAATCGGTGGCGGTTCGATCGTGATTCACAAAGGTAGCTAATGAACTGTCGCGGACGCGCTTCTGCAAACCGGGACGTTCTCTCGTGAATAGTCAGCACAACGAAGCCCTGATTCATTCAGGGCTTCTCGTTTAGGTCAGACCGCATCCGGCGTCATTCCCGGCTCCGGCTGAGGGGCCTGAAGTTCAACCGCATCGGCGTGCCAAGGAAACTGCACAACTTACGAATTTGATTTTCCAGCTAGCGCTCGTACGAGAAGTGCACCAGGTTCGTGTCGTTGACGTGAAAGAGGAACGTCGGCGGATCGGCGCGAAGGCACGACAACGAATTCGGGATAAAGCGAATTCGTTACTTCCCCAATTCGTTGTCGTGCGCCTCGCAGCGCCAGCGGCAGCACCTCATCTGTGTGGCCGGCCAGTCCGGTGAGATAAAATGAGCGCAGGGCAGAACGAGGAGGTATACGAAATGCAAAAAATGTTCGCTGCCATTCTGCCGATTGCGATCGCCATTCTGGCGGTCGCACTGCTCCTGGCGCCGGCGTCGCACGCCGGTCCGCTCACGCCTCAAGTCGCAACGTCTATCGACGCACTCAATGCCGAGCTCGTCGGCCAGATCGGGGGAGCCACGTATGCCGTGGCCGTGAGTGGCACGACGGCGTACGTGGGCGCTGGGGCACGCCTGGTTATCCTGAACGTCGCGAATCCATCCAACCCGGTCGTGATCGGGCAGACAGATCTCCTGGCCGGTACTGTAGAAGACCTGGTCGTGAAGTCTTCGCGCGCATACATCGCCACCGGGAGCGACGGACTGCGCATCGTCGACGTCACGAACCCGGCAGCGCCTGCCGAGATCGGCTTCTACGACACTGCGGGGTATGCCTACGGCGTGGCCGTATCAGGGACTTTCGCCTACCTCGCCGATTCAAACCAGGGCTTGCGCATCGTGGACGTTTCCTCTCCCTCATTGCCCACCGAGGTCGGCTTCTATGACACACCCGGCTTTGCGCTGGGAGTCGCGGTGGCGGGCCACTATGCTTACGTGGCCGACAGTTTCGGCAGCGGCCTGCGCATCATCAATGTGTCCAACCCGGCGTCCCCCACCCAGGCCGGTTTCTTCGTCACGCCGGATTACGCGACCGGCGTCGCCGTGTCGGGCAACTACGCCTACGTCGCCGATTGGCACAGCGGCCTGCGCATCATCGACGTGACGAATCCGGCCTCCCCGTTCCAGGCCGGCGTCTACGATCCGCCGGGCGATTCCGGCGACGTGGCGCTGGTGGGGAATTACGCCTACCTGACCGCCGGATTCGATGGGCTGCATATCGTCAACATCGCAAACCCGGCCGGCCCCTTTCAGGCCGGCTACTACAACACGCCGGGGCTGGCGAGGGGCGTCGCTTTTGCTGGCGCTCACGCCTACGTCGCCGACGAGGGTGGTCTGCGTGCCATCGACGTCTCTAACCTGTCAGCCCCAAACCAAGTCGGCTTCTACAACACGATGGGGGCTGCCGAGGGTGTCGACGTGGGAACGAACTACGCCTACATCGCCGCTCGATTCAGCGGACTGCGAACCATCAATGTCGCTCAGCCGTACAATCCTATCCAGACCGACTTCAACGACACGCAAGGGACGGCCTCCGATGTGACAGTCGCCGGGAGTTACGCCTATGTCTCAAATGGTTCCGGCGTGCGCATCTTCGACATTGCCAACCCGATCGCTCCGAGTCAGGTCAGCTTCTACGACACGCCGGGATTCGCCAACCGGGTAGCTGTGACGGGGAACTACGTTTACGTGGCCGACGGGGGCAGCGGCCTGACCATAGTGAATGTGGCGAATCCGGCGGCCCCGGCATTGGCCGGCACCCGCGACACGCCAGGCTCTGCCCAGGGTATAGCCGTGGCAGGGAACCATGCCTACGTTGCAGACGGGGCCAGCGGCCTGCGCGTCATCTCCATTGTTAATCCGGCGGCGCCTGTCGAAGTTGGTTTTGTCGACACGCCGGGGTTTGCCCTGGATGTCGCGGCAGCGGGAAACTACGCTTACGTCTCAGACGGCGCCAGTGGCCTGCGCATCTTCGATGTCTCGAACCCGCTGTCGCCAACGCAGGCTGGATTCTTCGACACGCCTGGGGCTGCCTACGGCGTGGCCGTTTCGGGAACGCACGCTTACGTGGCCGATTCTGGAGGAGGCTTGCGCATCTTCAACGTGGCGGATCCGATGATCCCGGTCGAGGTCGCTTTTTACGACACGCCGGGGCAGGCCGTCGAGGTGACACTGGCCGGCGGCCTGGCCTACGTTGCCGACGGCGCGGGCGGCCTGTTCATCCTCTATTTCGCGCCTTCGACTGTAGCGGCGATTCCCACCGGCGGCGGCTCATTGACGTCCGCGGTCGACAGCACGACCTACACTTTCCCGTCTGGCGCGTTCACCGATACGGTGAATATTACACACACGCCTCGCTTCCCCGGCAACGTGCCCGCTCCGGGTGGCAGCCTGGTCGGCATCGGTCACACCTTCGACATCACCGCGGTGTACAGCAGTACCGGTCAACCGGCCCAGCCCATGCAACCCTACACCCTCACTGTGCAATACACCGACGCCGAAAGAGGCCCGGCCATCGAGAGCACGCTGGCGTTGTACTACTGGGATGGCAGCCAGTGGGCGAAGGAAACGAGCAGCTTGGTAGACCCCGTGGGCAACAGCATTACTGCCAGACCGAATCACTTTTCCACGTGGGCCGTGCTGGGCGAGACGCGGCGGGTATTTCTGCCGACTGTCTTGAAGAACTACTAATCGAGTCGCCGACAGTAGCGCACGCGCCGGGCGCGGAAAGCCTGCATCTTCTTGAACATGCTGCGTTTCACTCAATCGCCTGTCGCCCCAAAGGACATATGAGAGGAGAGTTGACCATGCGTAAGCAAACCGTCTTCACAGTGCTGGCTCTATTGTTGGCCTTGAGCGGGTTGTCGCTATTGTCAGCGATTCTCGCTCAACCGGCGCGGGCTGCATTGCCCTCCCTTGCTGCGGCCAAGGAGCAGGTCGTGACTGACAATCCATCCGGGATTGCTGCCCAGTCTGTCTTCACGTCGGCCTGGACGACGGAGCGCGTGAATCCCCAGAAAACCTTCACGTTGATGACCGATCGGAGCCTGACATTAGACGGCTCAGGCAACCCACACATCGCCTACGGGCAGGACCATCTATACTATGCCTGGTACGATGGCGCTGTCTGGCATTACGAAACCGTCGATTCCACCTGGGGAGTCGGCAAGTATGCCTCGCTCCAGCTCGACAGCGCTGGCCGTCCTCACATCGCCTACTATGATGAGACGAGAGGCGACCTGAAATATACTTATTGGAACGGCAGCGCCTGGATCATCCAGTCAGTAGACAGCAGCGGGAGCGTAGGCTCAAGTAGTTCGCTGGCACTGGATTCAAGCAACTCCCCGCACATCAGTTACTACGATGCCACGAATGGCGATCTGAAGTACGCCCGTTGGACGGGCAGCACCTGGAGCATTCAAACAGTGGATAGCGCGGGGAATGTCGGACAGGGTGCTTCACTGGCGCTGGATTCCAGCGGCAATCCGCACATCAGCTATAAAGACACGACTAACAGCGCTCTCAAGTACGCGGCGTACTCGGGCGCTGCCTGGACGGTCAGCACATTGGTTACCGGCAGTGTGAGCCATGCGAACACCTCTCTAGCCCTGGATTCTGGCAACCAGCCTCACATTGGCTACCGTGACAGCATTTCGGGGACTTTGAGATACATTCGCTGGGCAGGCAGCACCTGGATCAGCCAAACGGTGGATTCCACTGGCGCAGGTATCTTGGACAACAACATTTCGCTGATGCTGGATGGAAGTAATCGCCCTCACATCAGCTACCTCAGCGATGTGCCTCCCATTGGCGTGGCGAAATATGCCTGGTTGAGCGACACCATCTGGATGAGCGCGACGGTGGAGACCAATCTGGGGCAATTTGGAGGATTCACCTCGGCGGATCTGGATGCGAGCAATAATCCTCACATAACTTACTTCGACCAGAGAAACAACCACCTGAAATACGCAAGGTATAACGGCGCCACCTGGAACACCACCATCGTCGACCGCGGCGCCGCGGTCGGCAACGCGACCTCGTTGGCCGTGAGCAGCGGTGGCATCCCGCATGTTGCGTACGGCAACCGAGCAGACAGTGGCGTCGCGGAGCACGTTCGGCTCAGCGGGGGTGTCTGGATCAGCAGCATCGTTGCTAGCGGCATCGCTGGACGAGAAGATTTCTTTGGCGGAGAGCTGTCGCTCGCGTTAGATTCAAGCGGAGAGCCGCACGTCAGTTATTACGATAAGTCGACCTCGTCGATTAAGTATGCCCGACGTATCAGCTCCACCTGGACTATCAGCACGGTAGCATCAGTGGGATCCTTTGGAGGACAGCCCTCACTGGCACTGGAGAGCAACGATCGGCCCCACATAAGTTACCTCAACGGACTTTTCGACTGGAGCTTCCGATATGCCTTCTGGAACGGCAGCTCGTGGACAGTACGGTTAGTCGAGAGCGGCATCGGAAACGGGTGCGGATGCAGCTCGCTGGCCCTGGATGGGAGCAACAATCCGCATATCAGCTATTACGATTTTCCGAACGGTGATCTCAAGTACGCCCGTTGGACAGGCACTGCCTGGATCACTGAAACGGTGGACGGTCCTGGAAATGTGGGCTATGACAATGCGCTGGCACTGGATTCAGGCGGCAACGCACATATCAGCTACCGTGATCTCACGAATGGTGACCTCAAGTATGCCCGCTGGACGGGCAGCACATGGGTCATCGAAACCGTGGACAGCACCGGGACGGTAGGCTCATACACCTCCCTGGCGCTGGATTCAAACGATAACCCGCGCATCAGCTACCACGACAATACGAACGGGAACCTCAAATATGCTCGCGGGACAGGGAGTGGCTGGGACATTCAAACAGTCGATAGCGACGGGAGCGTCGGATTTTATACGTCACTGGCACTCGATCCAAATGGCAATCCCCTCATCAGCTACGCTGATTCCACAAACGGCGATCTGAAGTTCGCCTGGCGGGAGCGGGTGGGTATTATCCCTGCCGCTGGCGCCACCTTTAACGCTTACGGCACGGCGGAGTTCACCTTCCCCGATGGCGCGTTCACCAGCACGGCTGTGATGACATACACGACGCTTCAACCCTTCGGAACGCAGCCGCATGTGGGTATCTTCTACGACCTCAGTGCTGCTTATCAGAGCAGCGGCCAACCGGCGCAGATTGCGCCTGGTGAGACGTACACTGCCAGCATCAACTATGATGAAGGGGCCATCCCTCTAAACACGAGGGAATCCAGCCTGGCACTCTATTATTGGAATGGAACCGGCTGGGTCAAAGAACCGACCAGCGCAGTGAACACGGTTGCCAACACGATAACTGCGGCCCCTAACCACCTCTCGGTGTGGGCGGTGCTTGGAGAGACGCGACAAGTGTTCTTGCCCGTCGCACTGAAGAATCACTGAGGAGGTTGAGATGTCACGCAATCGGAAACTGACGATCGCACTGATCCTAGGGGTCGTGTTCATAGGCGCACTGCTGCTGGGCTTACAAGGCAGCGCCGCGCAGGCGCAGGTAACGAGCCTGCCAGCCATGCCTCAGCCGGCAGGTGCTTTGCCGGCCACCACTATTAAGGAGGCGGCAGCGACACAGACCTTTACCCCTGCCTGGGCCACCGAGCGCGTCGATGCCGAAAAGACCTTCGGCTCCATGACCGACCGAAGCCTTGCCTTGGATAGCGCCAACCGGCCACATATCGCGTACGGGACGGATCATCTTTACTACGCCTGGCACGACGGCAGCACATGGAACATCGAGACGGTGGACCCGGCCTGGGGCGTAGGGCGCTACGCTAGCATCGCGCTGGACGGCAGCGACAAGCCTCATATCAGCTACTATGACGACATCAACGGTGACCTGAAGTACGCTTACCGCAGTGGCTCCGAGTGGATCATCCAGGTCGTGGACAGCAGTGACGACGTAGGCGAGTCGACTTCGCTGGCGCTGGACAATCTGGGTCGTCCCCACATCGCCTACCTGGATCGGATCAATAGCAACTTGAAGTACGCCAAAGACACCGGCAGTGGATGGAGCATCCAGACGGCCGACGGAAGCGGCGGCGCGTTGGGATACACTTCGCTAGCGCTGGACAGCTCCGACCGTCCTCACATCAGCTATTACTGGCGCATATGGCCCAATCCGCAAGCGCTGAGATATGCTTCCTGGACAGGCAGCGCCTGGGTCACGCAGACGGTGCACAGTGGGTCCGCCGTAGGCCAATATACGTCACTTGCGTTAGACAGCAACGACCGCCCGCACATCAGTTATCTCGACGGCGGCAACACCGACCTGATGTATGCTCGCTGGACGGGCAGCACCTGGATTACGGCAATAGTCGACGGTACGGTGGGTTGGGGAAGCGTGTATACTTCGATCGCGCTGGACGCTTCCGAGAATCCTCGCGTTGCTTACACCAACTCCACGAACGGCAGACTGACGTATGCCCGTTGGACCGGTAGCGCGTGGCTCACGGAGACTATCGATAGCAGGGGCGGGCTCGCATCGCTGGTATTGGACGATCTCGACGCGCCTCGTGTCAGCTACTTATCAGGCGAGCAACTGAAGTACGCGCTGTGGACAGGCAGCGCGTGGAACAGCGAGACGGTAGACATCGGCAGGTCCATAGGCCGTTACGCGTCATTGGCGCTCGCGCCGACTGCACCCTATACGCCGCACATCAGTTATGGCGCAGGGGACAAGCTGAGGTACGCCTACTACAACGGGAATACCTGGATTATCACAACCGTGGAAAGTGTCATCGCGAATGGCACGGCATTAGCGCTGGCACCGACGGCGCCATACACACCCCACATTGCCTACTATGCATCAACTGACGGTAGAGTAACGCATGCCTACTGGACAGGCAGTGACTGGGTCACACAGACAGTGGACAGTCCCGGAGAGCGAGGTTGGGGTATCTCCCTGGCGCTGGCTCCGGCTTCGCCATATGAGCCGCACATCGCTTACCTCGCCAATGGTGGCAACCTGAAGTACGCTCGCTGGACGGGCAGCGGGTGGAGTATCGAGACGGTAGATGTCAGAACCGATTCGTTCTGGAAATTGGAAAGCCCCTCACTGGCGTTGGCCTCAACTGCGCCGTACACGCCATACATCAGCCACCACAACACTCACAATGGTGACTTGAGATATGCCCGCCGCACCGGCAGTGGATGGGTGATCGAAAGCGTGGGGAATACCGGAAACACGAGCGAACCCACCTCGCTCGCTTTGGACAGCTCCGGCAAGCCTCGTATTGCTTATATATATTGGGATGAACTCAAGTATCTCCATTGGACGGGCAGCGCCTGGGTGGTTGAGACGGTGGACAGCAATGGGGTCTGTTGCAGCGCCTCACTTGCCTTAGACAGCGCCGACCGGCCTCGAATTGCCTACTCTAACGGCGACAGTCACCTGGGATACGCCTATCACGACGGGACGCAATGGATCACGGAAACGGTGGACGGCCTGGGAAATGTCGGCCTTGAAGCCTCGCTGGCGCTCGATGGTGAAGATCGCCCACGCATCGCTTACTACGACTACACCAACGGAGATCTCAAGTTCGCCTGGCAGGTCAGGGTCGATGTCATCCCGACTACTGGCGGCACGTTTGGGGCTTTCGGCTCAGCCACCTTTGAGTTCCCGGCCGGCGCAGTCACGGACACCGTCGTCCTCTCCTATACCGTGTTGCAGCCCTCCGGCTCGCTGCCACACGCCGGTGTTTTCTTTGACATCACTGCCGTGTATGCCGGTACCGGGCAGACAGCACAAATCGCTCCTGGTCAGACCTATACTGTTGTCGTGTATTACGACGAGGCCAACGTCCCTCTCTATGTGAACGAATCCGACCTGGCGCTCTACTATTGGGACAGTTCGAGTTCGCAATGGGTAAAGGAACTGACTAGCTTAGTTGACACGGTGAACAACACCATCACTGCGACGCCCAATCACCTCAGTGTGTGGGCAGTGTTAGGCGAATCGCAGCGGGTGTTCCTGCCGGTCGTCTTGAGAAACTACTGACGCGAAAGGGGCGCGAGTTATCGAAGAAATGACCACATCCAGAAGTGCACTTGCGTCCCGCGCCGAGGCGACTGCGCTCGCCGCGCCGGGCTTCGATTGGCGCGAAGTCGCCCGCCTGCTCCTCACCTCGCGCGCGATCGACCACATCGAAGAAACCGAGCTGGTGCCGAGCGGCAAGCTCGCCTATCAGTTCTCGGCGCGCGGGCACGACCTGGCGCAAATCTTGCTCGGCCTGGCGCTCGACCATCCGCGCGATGCAGCGGCGATCTACTACCGCTCGCGGCCGTTCGTCCTGGCCAGCGGCCAGACGCTCGAGGAATCGTTCGCCTCGACGCTCGCCCGCCAGGGCGGCATGACGAACGGGCGCGACGTCGGCGTGATGATGTCGCTGCTGCGGCGGGAGCGCGCGCTCGTGCTGCCGGCTTCGGGCGACGTCGGGTCGCAGTACACGCCGGCGGCAGGCTGGGCGCAGGCGATCGTCTATCGGACGCGCGTGCTGAAGGAAGAGGATTGGTCGGGCGCGATCGCCGTCGCGTTGGGCGGCGACGGATCGGTCGCGTCGAACGGCTTCTGGGCCGCGCTCAACATCGTCACCACGCTCTCGCTGCCCTGTTTATTCTTCATCGAAGACAACGGTTACGGCATCAGCGTGCCGGGCGCGCTCCAGACACCCGGCGCGAATATCGCTCAGAACCTGGCCTCCTTCAGAAACCTGCGTATCCTGGAAGCGGACGGGACCGATCCGGCGGATGCGGCGACGAAGATCGTCGAGGCGGTGGCTCACGCGCGTCGCAGCGAGCCGTGCCTGCTGCGCCTGTCGGTGCCGCGCTTGACCGGGCACTCGTTCGTCGATAACCAGGCCTATAAGTCGCCCGAGCTGCGCGAGCAAGAAGCGGCGCGCGACCCGCTGCCGCGCCTGTATCGGTTCGTGATCGACAACGACATCCTGTCGCCCGACGAGTGGGCCGCGCTGGAAGCCGAGGTCAACGCCGGTGTCGTCGCCGCGCGCGACGCGGTCCTGGAGTGGCCCGACCCCGATCCGGCTGAGACGTCTCGGTACATCTTCTTCGAGCCGGATAAGCCCCAGATCGTCGGCGGCTTGCGCCCGGAAGGTGTCAAGCCAGCTTCCCCAGTTCCTTCGCCAGGAACCCAGGGAACCCCCGCAGACAGCGGGCGAGGGCAGGCTGAAGGAACTCGCGCAAGCGTGCGCCTCAACCTGATCGACGCCGTCAAGCGCACGCTCGAGCACGAGCTGGCGATCAACCCGCGCGTCCTGATCTTCGGCGAGGATGTCGGCGTCAAGGGGGGTGTGCACGGCGCGACGACCGAGCTGCAATTGCGCTACGGCGCGGATCGCGTATTCGACACGTCGCTCTCCGAGGAGGGCATCGTCGGGCGCTCGATCGGCATGGCTTACGCCGGGCTGATGCCCGTGCCCGAGATTCAGTTCCGCAAGTACGCCGACCCGGCGACCGAGCGCATCCACGACCTGGGCTGGCTGCGCTGGTGCACGGCGGGCCGCTTCGCCGCGCCGATGGTCATCCGCATCCCGTGCGGCACGGGACGCAGGACCGGCGATCCGTGGCACAGCGTGAGCAGCGAGGTGACGTTCGCCCACGCCTTCGGCTTGCGCGTCGCATTCCCCTCGAACGCCGAAGACGCAGTCGGCCTGCTGCGCTCGGCGCTGCGCGGCGACGATCCGACGATCTTTCTGGAGCACCGCGCACTGCTCGACACGGTCCAGGCGCGCCGCCCGTATCCAGGCGACGATTACGTGATTCCCTACGGTGTGGCTAAGATCGCGCAAGAGGGTGACGAGTTGACCGTCGTATCGTGGGGCGAGACGCTGCATCGCTGCCTGGAGGCGGCGCAGGATTTCGAGGGCCGCGTCGAGATCGTCGACCTGCGCACGATCGTGCCATGGGATAAGGAAGCGGTGCTGCGATCCGTGCGGAAGACGAGCAAGGCGCTGATCGTCCATGAAGATAGTTGGACGGCCGGCTTCGGCGCGGAGATCGCCGCGACGCTCGCGCAGGAGGCCTTCATGGATCTCGACGGGCCGATCGTCCGCCTGGCGATGCCGGATCATCCGATCCCCTACAATCCCCGGTTGCTGGAGGCGGTGATCCCGACGGTGGGGAAGATTCGGGCGGAGATAGAGAGGCTGTTGGCGTTTTGAGATTGGAGATTAGAGATTGGAGGTTGGAAGTTGGAAGTAGGAGGGGCGCTCAAAGCTGGCATCGATCGCACCCGATCCAGGCTGGCGGAGTTTGAGAGGCGTTATGGCATGACCTCCTTCGAGTTTGAGCGTCGCCTTAACGCGCGCGAGCTCGAAGAGACGTTCGACTTCACCGATTGGCGCATGGAAATCGGCATGCTTGCGCTGCTAGAAAAGAAACACGTCGCTTTGCAAGAGGCGCACATTGTCGATTGAAGACTACCTGCGCGCCTTGCTGGCTGCCATGGCAGCCACTCTACAGTTATCACTATCAGCGCGCCGATGCATCACTCATCTTTCGGTACGATGATACTCCGCACTATTCGGAACTGCCAGGCTTCCCTCACCACAAACATGACGGCTCTGAGCAGAACGTGGTCGCTGTCACGCCGCCTGACTTAGCGGCTGTCTTGAAGGAAATCGAGCGTCTCACAGCGTGATCGCCGCATATGTCGCTCAATGGAGACTCATCGGCGCTATCTGCGATACGCGATATGCGATACGCTATCCGCTCACTGCGACCACCATGCCGGCTTACGGTCCCAACGGTGCGCGCGCAATTGTTGAATGAGTTCCGGCGCTAGCCCGCCCGCGTCGCTGCACGCGATGTTGCTTTCGACGTACTTGATTTTGCGCATGCCGGGGATGACGGTGCTCACATCGGGATTGGATAGGATGAAGCGCAGCGCCATCTCCGGCATTGTTTTGCCTGACGGGATCGTGGGTCGCAGCGCCTCGGCTCGCTCGACGCTGGCTTTCAGGTTTTCCGGCACGAAGTAGGAGTTGCGCCAGTCGCCTTCGGGCCACTTGCTGTCGAGCGTCAGCGTCCCGGTCAGCGTGCCCTCGTCGAACGGCACCCGCGCGATGACGCCGACGTTCAGCTCGCGGCAGACCGGGAACAGGCGATCTTCGGGCGCCTGGTCGAAGATGTTGTAGATGACCTGCACCGCGTCGATCAGTCCGGTGCGCAGCGCGCGGATCGCGTTCTCCGGCTCCCAGCGATTGATGCTGATCCCGATGGCCCGAATTAGCCCCTCGCGCTTGAGGTCGTCCACCGCGCGCTGCCAGCGCTCGTCGTCCGCCCAACTGTCATCCCACACGTGGAACTGGATCAGGTCGACGCTGTCCAGCCTGAGATTTCGCAGGCTGCTCTCCGTGTATCGGCGAATGTGATCGGGCGGGAATGTCTCGTCGAGCGTGTACTCCGGCCTGGCCGGCCACCTGGAGTTCTTGGGCGGAATCTTGGTCGCGGTGTACAGTTTCTTGTCGGGGTGTGCCCGCACCAACCGGCCGAGCAGCCGCTCACTGCGTCCCTGGCCGTAGGCCCACGCCGTGTCGAAGAAGTTGCAGCCCAGCTCGACGGCGCGATGCAGCGAGCGCATCGACTCCTCATCGTCTGACCCGCTCCAGCCACCCATGCCCCACATGCCGTAGCCGACGTCGCCGACCTGCCAGCCGGTTCGACCGAAGGTGCGGTATCGCATGCTGCCCCCTATAGTATTGCCCTTTGCACTGCGCTTATCGCATATCGCTTATCGCATATCGCATATCGCTTATCGCTTATCGCTTATCGCATATCGCTTATCGCTTATCGCTTATCGCTTATCGCTAATAGCGCATGATTAAGCACGTAACGTCCTCCAACCACCAACTTCCAACCTTTAACCTCAAAACGCCATCAGCCATCCGCTATCAGCAATATGCTATGCGCGATACGCGACGATCAGCAACGCCGAGAAGATCGCCGTCGCCGCGACCTGCGCGAAACCGATGCGCTGCGGCCTCACGCCGACGCACGGGTTGCGCGCGCCGCCGACGGCCTGCGCGAGCATTGCGGCGAACGCGATCGGCGTCAGGAGTGGCACGAGGCCGGCGATTGCCAGTCCCATGGACAGCGCGAAGTTCGCCCCTGCGTACAGCAGAGCGCGCCGGCCTATGCGCCAGCGCTCCGGCATGGGCGGCATTTCACCAAGCCGGCGCTGGGCGAGCCGGAGATACACGTACACGATCGCTGCCGCCGACTGCAGCCAGCACAATACCCACAGGATGATCGCCGTCGCGTCGACCACGCCGGCTGCAACGTAGTGCGCCGTCGGCGCGGCCAATGCCAGCATGCCCGACCCGGCCAGCTCGATCGACATCTGCCGCTCGGCGCGCTGGCGAATCAGCCACACCTGCCAGATCAACATCGGCGCAATGGGGACGAGCGCCCACAGCAGTTTCGTGTAGCCCAGCGCGATCAGCGCTGCGCCGAAGATCGCCGCGAGCGCCGTGTACACGGATAGCCACACCAGCGCAGGCGCTGCGTCGTCGCGCGAGCGCCGGCCCGACAGCGCCTTCACGAGAATGACCATCGGCTGCCGAGTGAGGAACGCGCCCGACTGCGCCAGCACGAGCAGCAGCGTCGGCAGAGCATTCCACCCGGCGACGCCGATGCCGACCGCCAGCGGCCCGAGCCACAGTGCCCACGCGCCGTGTTCGGCGGGTAGCGCGTAAATCTTCTTCAGCCAGCGTGATTGGGTCTTCGTCGATGCGGTTGTCGCCATTTCCTCAATCTGCCATGGCTGCTAAAGCCGACAGCGTCGTTTCGGCCTGATGGTCGCGCGCGAATCCGACCACGTCCAGCCGCGCCAGCAGGCCGATGCATACTGCCAGTCCGATCGCTTCGAGGGCGAACACGCTGCTGTATGCGATCGCCGCCGAGCCGGTCAGCGCCAGCGTCACGTCGCGCACGACGCCGCCGAGGCCGATGCCCACACCCCGCGACACGAGCTGCGTCATCGTCCACAGCCCCAGGTATGCGCCTGCGCTCGCTTCCGTCGTCATCGCCATCAGGAGGCTGACGCCGCCCACGGTGTACACGCCGAAACCCAGTCCAAACACGATCAGCGCCGGTGTGATCAGCCAGGCCGTCAGGCCCAACCCGGCGGCGACGAGCAGCGCCAGGCCGGCGATCATCACACTCAGGCCGATCGTCGCCGGGCGCGTCTGCTCCTCGGGCCGTTTGCGGCGCGTGACGATCGACGTGACGATCATCGTCGCCAGCACGCCGCCGCCGAAATAGGCGCTGAAGCGTGTCGTCGCATCGGCGCTCAGGCCGAACACGTCGCCGCCGAAAGGCTCCAGCACGGCATCCTGCGCGAACGAAGACATCGCGCCGAGCGCGAGAAACGCGAAGAACAGCCGCGTCCGCCGATCGGACCACATGCTGCGCAGCGTCGCGCGCAGGTTCATTTTCGTTTTGGCCGGGCCGGCGCTGTCGCCAGCGGACGCCGTTCGCCATTCTTCGCCGAGAACCGACAGGAACCATATCCCTCCTGCAACCACGCCCGTCAGGAGAGCCAGCGCCTGGAAGCGCTCGGGGTCGTACGACGGCAGCAACCGCGCGTACAGGATGGGCGACGTGGCGAAGCCCGCGATCAGGAGAGTCTGGGCGATACTGATTGCGACGCCGCGCTTCGCGGGCGGCGCGCTGTCGTGAATCAGCGCAAGGTAAGGACCGCCGGACACGGCCGTGCCAAGCCCATAAAACACGAAGATGGCGAGCGCCATGAGCCAGCCGACCGGATCGTCGACGGCGGTGGACAGGCGCAGGGTCGAGATCGGCAGCAGCACGATCCCTGCCAGCATCATCAAACGTCCCAGCCAGATGTAAGGGATGCGCCGCAAGCCGAGCACCAAGCGCGCGTCCGAGCGCGCTCCGATCCATAGCGAGATTGGCGCGAGCAGGTAGCGCAGCCCGAGCAGGATCGATACCGGCGTCGCGCTCGCGCCGAGGTCGGCGATGAGGATGCGGTTCCACACCGACGCCGTGAGAATGTCGACCATCGCCGAGCCAATGTTGAAAGAGCCGATTTTGAGTGAGCGCAGAAAGCTGAAGCGAGGGGTGGTTGTGGCGTCCAAATCTCACCTATTGGAAATCTGAGTCAATGTAAGACTTGATCATCTGTTGAGTCTACCCACATGTTGATCGTTCGTGTAGCGAGACGAGCGCCCGCGAAGCCAGTGCCGTCATGGGCGTGATTTCGACGGGCGGGTCCCAGGCCGTTGGCCGCCACGGCGGGTCGGCGGCCAGGGGCTCCAGGCCCAGGCTGCCGGCCAGGCCGCGCACGGCGACCAAGCGACCCGCATAGC
>Ga0209342_10000841_pt1 | contig 35491 bp, 33 predicted proteins | sample RifCSP16_2_FD_184023 | JGI IMG/M metagenome (GOLD analysis project Ga0209342, IMG submission 184023) | Soil microbial communities from Rifle, Colorado - Rifle CSP2_sed 16_2 (SPAdes) (version 2) | ecosystem: Environmental > Terrestrial > Deep subsurface > Rock core/Sediment | place: Rifle...
GCCTGACCCGGGCACATCTGGACAAACTGATCGCGGAAGTTCGCGACGATGCGGTAGGCGGCATTCTTGCGGTGCCGGTGGCGGATACGCTGAAGCGCGATGCCGGCAATGGCCGCATCCTGCGCACCGAAAGCCGCGAGCAGTTGTGGCAGGCGCAAACCCCGCAGATGTTCCGCGCCGGACTGCTGGCGCAGGCGTTGCAGCAAGGCGGCAGCTTTACCGACGAGGCTTCCGCAGTCGAGGCGCTGGGCCTGCAGCCCAGGCTGGTGTTGAGCGAGCCGGCTAATTTCAAAGTGACTTATCCGCAGGATCTGCTGCTGGCGGAGTTGCTGCTGAAAGCAAGAATGTAGGGTGGATAAGCGTAGCGCATCCACCGAGCGAAAGGTGGATGCGCTACGCTTATCCACCCTACGATTGCTGTGTGAAAAGTGAGGGAACAATGAGAATCGGACAAGGTTTCGACGTTCATCAATTGGTTGAAGGGCGCAAGCTGATCATCGGCGGCGTCGAGATTCCCCATGACAAGGGCCTGCTCGGGCATTCCGACGCGGACGTGCTGCTGCATGCGATCTGCGACGCGCTGCTGGGCGCGGTGGCACTGGGCGACATCGGCAGGCACTTCGCCGATACCGATGCCAGGTTCAAGAACATCGACAGCCGCATCCTGCTGCGCGAAGCGATGCACCTGGTGCGCGAACAAGGATTCCGCGTCGGTAACCTGGACGCCACCATCATCGCGCAGGCGCCCAAGATGGCGCCGCATATTGCACTCATGGTGGCGAACATCGCCGCCGATCTGCGCGTCGAAAAAGGCGCCGTCAATGTCAAGGCGACCACCACCGAGCAGTTGGGTTTCAGCGGACGCGGCGAGGGGATCGCTGCGCAAGCGGTGGTGTTGTTGTTGGCTAACTGAATCTTTAGCCACGGATTGACACGGATGTTCACGGATTATCGAACCAATAAATGGTGTTGTAGGGCGGGCTCTGCCCGCCGGAGCGGATTGTCGGGCATAGCCCGACCTACATTTTGATGGACATACTCGCACTAGATACTTCCACCGAATACTGCTCGGTCGCGCTGTGGCGGGACGGCGCGGTCATCGAGCGTTGCGAATTGGTCGGGCAAAAACATTCCGAAGTATTGATCGAGATGGTGGACTTATTGCTGCGCGATGCGGGTACGGAGCTGGCGCAGCTCGATGGCATTGCGTTCGGCATGGGGCCGGGTTCATTCACCGGGGTGCGCATCGCCTGTGGCGCAACGCAGGGTCTGGCGCTCGGGGCGAATCTTCCCGTGGCAGGCGTGTGTACGCTGCAAGCCCTGGCTGAAGCTTCCGGCAAGCTGCGGGTGATCGCAGCATTGGATGCGCGCATGAGCGAGCTGTACCTTGCCGCGTATGAAAAGCGCGACGGGGTCTGGATAACCGTCATCGAGCCGTGCCTGTGCAAACCCGAAGATGCTCCAATACTATCCGGTGAAGGATGGTTCGGCGCAGGCAGCGGTTTCTCGGCGCATGGTGCGGCATTGGGCGAGAGATACGCGGGGCAGTTGCAAGGCGTGGATGGCGGAGCGATACCGCAGGCCGCCGCAATCGCCGTTCTCGGCGCGGCGCGATTCGCCCTCGGGCACGGCGTGGATGCGGCAGCGGCCTTGCCGCTGTATCTGCGCGACAAGGTGGCGCTGAAGACCAATGAACGTGTAGGGGCACGGCGCGCCGTGCCCCAACGGACGGACAGTGATGTTGCGTGACATGACGCAAGCGGATGTGGATGCGGTGCTGAGCATCGAACTGGCGGTGCAGGCCTATCCCTGGACGCGCGGCAATTTCATCGAAGCGCTGAACAGCGGCTATGTGTGCTGCGTGGCCGAAGAGCTTTTGGCCGGGCACCCGGATGAAGTTGGCGTTGAGATACGCGGCTACGCGATCCTGATGCCGGCCGTGGACGAGGCGGAGATGCTTGTCATCGGCGTGTCGGCAGCACGACAACGCAAGGGGCTGGGGCGGATGATGCTGAACGAGATGCTGGAGACAGCACGAAAAAGGAATTTTAAGCGCGTGTTTCTCGAAGTGCGACCGTCCAACGTCGCGGCGATCGCCTTGTATCGCTGTGCGGGGTTCACCGAGATCGGCGTGCGGCGCGGCTATTATCAGAATGCGAACGGCAGCGAGGACGCGCTGGTGATGGCGTGCGATTTGAAGGGTGAGGCGAATGGACAGGCGTGAAGCGGTGTTGCGCGAATTGAACCTGTATCCACAATGGGTGCGGCGTAATCGACATGCATCTGTTGTGGAGGACGCGCCCGTGCATGTATTGGCAGCAGATGAAATGAGGGTTCCACTTGCTGCGGATGTGTCGACGACGCTTGCTCCCAACCCAAACACCTCCCAACCTCCCCAACCCCTCCCAGCCTCCCCTTCTCAGGGGAGGAGCGGGGGAGGAGCCGGAGAGCAGGTTGTCTTCCCCCCTGACAAGGGGGGATCGAGGGGGGTTGCGGGGCTAGACTGGCCCGAACTCAAACGACAAGTGCATGACTGCACCGCCTGCAAACTGCGCGCCGGATGCACGCAGACGGTGTTCGGCGTAGGCGACGAGAACGCCGGCTGGCTGTTCGTCGGCGAGGGGCCGGGGGCGGACGAGGACGCGCTGGGCGAGCCGTTCGTGGGCCAGGCGGGCAAGCTGCTGGACAACATGCTGATGGCGATCAAACTCAAACGCGGCGATAACGTGTATATCGCCAACATCGTCAAATGCCGCCCGCCCGGCAATCGCGCACCGGCTGCGGACGAGATCGCGCAGTGCCTGCCGTATCTGCAACGCCAGATCGAACTCATCCAACCCAAACTGATCGTGGCACTGGGCAAGGTAGCCTCGAATGCGCTGCTGGGCAAGGACGCAACGCTTGCCAGTTTGCGCGGCAAGCTGCACGAGTACCAGTTGGCGACTGCGACAGGATTGGATGGGGGGGAGAGGGACGAGAGCAGCCGCCTGCCGCCCCTCCCGCACCAGACGACTTCGTCGCACCGTGTCAGGGCGGCCATACCTTTGATAGTCACCTACCATCCGGCCTATCTGTTGCGCAGTCCGACGGAGAAAGCCAAGGCGTGGCAGGATCTATGTTTTGCAATCGATGCGATGCAAAAATTGTAGGGCACGGCGCGCCGTGCCCGTACGGATGGATATGCCGCGCATTGATGCCCGACACCGCCGCAGCATTCGTCTGCAAGGCTACGATTATTCGCAGGCAGGCGCGTATTTTGTCACGATATGCACGCAGGGCAGGGCGTGCCTGTTCGGCGGCATCGAGAACGATGCGATGACGCTGAATGAATACGGGTGTGTAGTGCGGGATGAATGGCTGAAGACCGCCGAAGTCCGCGCGGAAATTCAGGTGGGTGAATTCGTGGTGATGCCCAATCATTTTCACGGAATTGTAATCATTGATTCGGGTATGGTGGTCATGGGTAGGGGCACGGCGCGCCGTGCCCTTACGGAATACACGGCGCGCCGTGCCCCTACGATGGAACGATTCGGTCAACCGATATCGGGTTCATTGCCAACCATCATTCGGGCATTCAAATCGGCTGTTACCAAACGCATCAACGAAATCCGCCAATTGCCCGGTATTCAGGTCTGGCAACGCAATTATTACGAACACGTCATCCGCAACGAGGCCGATTACGGGCAAATTGCCGAATACATCTTCGACAATCCCCGCCGCTGGGAAGAGGATGCGTTGCACCCGGGTTGTTTGTAGGGGCACGGCGCGCCGTGCGGGTGCCCGAACAAGAGTTTCATGTGCCCGTACGGATTGATTGGCCCACCGTGCCCCTACATCTGCCCCCTGTCCTGGTCATGCCCATGCCGCTTGTACAGTGCAGCCATGATGCCGGACAGCAGCAGGCCGAACACCAGGATGATTAGGTAGATGCTGAAATCCAGTTTCTGCATCACGGCATACAGCCCCAACATCGCGAAGATGCTCAGGTTCTCGTTGAAGTTCTGCACCGCGATCGAACGGCCCGCGCCCATCAGCAGGTGGCCGCGGTGTTGCAGCAGCGCGTTCATCGGAACCACGAAGTAGCCGCCCATCGCGCCGATCGCGATCAGCAGCAAAGTCGCCAGCGTGGTGTTGGTGATCGGAATCATCACCAGCACCAGCAAGCCCATCGCGATGCCGACCGGCAGCACTTTCACCGAGTGCTCCAGCTTGATGAATTTCGCCGCCAGCACCGCGCCGATGGCGATACCGACGGCTACCCATGCGGTGAGATTGGCGGCCTTGCCGATGTCGTAATGCAAGGCGACGGCCGCCCATGCGAGCACCAGCAGGCGCAGTGTGGCTCCGGCACCCCAGAACAGGGTGGTGACTGCCAGCGAGACCTGGCCGAGCGGGTCTTTCCACAGCAGCCTGAAGCAGTGCCAGAAATCCTTGGTCAAAAACACCGGATTGCGGCTGAACGGTCTGTGGTCGATGGGCACGTACGGGATGTACAGGTTGAAAATCGCAGCGGCGATGTAAATCAGCACGATGATGGCGATGGCCAGTTCTGCGGCGCTATCGATCAGCGGAATATTCAGTGCATGCAATATCGGCGTGGTGATGCCGGGGCTGATGAGCGCCCCACCCACCACCGCACCGAGCACGATGGCGGCGACGGTAAGTCCTTCCATCCAACTGTTCGCCTTGACCAGTTGGCTGGCTGGCAGATATTCGGTAAGGATGCCGTATTTGGCCGGGGAATAGGCCGCAGCCCCCAGGCCTACGAGGCCGTATGCCAGCAGAGGATGGATGCCGGCCAGCATCGCGATACAGCCCGCCAGCTTGATGATGTTGCTGATGAACATCACGCGTCCTTTGGGCAGCGAATCGGCAAATGCACCGACGAAAGGTGCCAACACGATATAAGAGATGATGAAGAATTGCTGCAATACCGGCGTGTGCCAGGCCGGCGAGCTTAGATCCCTAAGCAGGGCAATGGCGGCAAACAGCAGGGCATTGTCTGCGAGCGCGGATAAAAACTGCGCCGCAAGGATGATGTAGAAACCGAGATTCATTCAGCAGGAAATATTTTTGTCAGTCCGTTTTATAACACGAAAGCATTCCCCCTGCTATTATTGGGGCTGTCAAAAATTCCTGCGGTAAGCCGATTTTTATGCCTCGTCCGATACAAGCCAACTTGGACTTGAGTGCGCTCGAGAGCAATCTCCAAGTGGCGCGACGCGCTGCGCCATCCGCCCGCGTCATGGCGGTGATCAAGGCGGATGGCTATGGGCATGGCCTGCTGAGTGTTGCCGAGGCATTGTCTGCGGCGGACGGCTTCGCGTTGCTGGATATCCGGGATGCGGTACAACTGCGCGATTCGGGTTTTCGCCAGACCATCCTGCTGCTGGAAGGATTTTTCAGCGCGGAAGATATGCCCGTCATTGCCGAGTACGATTTGACCAGTGTGATCCACAGCGCGTGGCAGATCGCCCTGCTGGATGCCTATCCGGGGAGCGGGACACCGGGAAGCAGAAAACTCGATGTCTGGTTCAAGGTCAACAGCGGCATGAACCGCTTGGGTTTCAAGCCGCAGCAGGCGGCGCAGGCGATGGAACAATTGCGCCGCCATCGTGCCGTGCGCGACATCACGCTGATGACGCATTTCGCCAATGCCGACGAAGCGCGCGGCATCGCCGAACCGCTTGCCCTGTTCAACGATTTCGCCGCGCCCTATCGCGTGGCGCGCTCGCTGGCGAATTCCGCCGCGTTGTTGCGCTACCCGGAAACGCATGGTGACTGGGTGCGCCCCGGGCTCATGCTGTATGGCGCATCACCGTTCGCCGAAGTCAGCGCGCCACAACTCGGGCTGCAACCGGCGATGACACTGAGCAGCCGCATCATCGCCATGCAGGATTTGCGCGCCGGCGATGAGGTCGGCTATGGCGCTTTGTTCCGTGCCGGGCATGCGATGCGTATCGGCATCGTCGCCTGCGGCTATGCCGACGGCTACCCCCGCCACGCGCCGGGCGGCACGCCGATCCTGGTGGACGGGCAGCGCACACTGACGGTCGGACGGGTCTCGATGGATATGCTGTATGCGGACTTGAGCGCCTTGCCGCAAGCCGGTGTTGGCAGTCGTGTGGTGTTATGGGGCGAGGGCTTGCCGATCGAGGAAGTGGCACATGCGGCGGGCACTGTCAGCTATGAATTGATGTGCGCGCTGACAGGGCGCGTGCCGGTTATTATAGTTTGATGGTAGGGCGGAACGCTTGCGGTTCCGCCGGATGAATCATGCGGCAGAACACCCCTTGCGGGGCTTCTGCCCTACGGGCTGAATTGAAATAACGGAGGAAAGAAACATGTTAGGTATCATCGGCGGCAGCGGCGTTTACAACATCGAAGGTCTGGAGCATACCCGCTGGGTTAAGGCGGTATCCTCATTCGGCGAACCTTCAGACGAAGTCCTGATCGGCGAACTGGCGGGGCAGCCCATCGCCTTTCTGCCGCGCCACGGGCGCGGGCACCGCATCCCGCCTTCCGGGATCAACTTTCGCGCCAACATCGACGCGCTCAAGCGCCTCGGGGTGACAGACATCGTTTCGGTGAGCGCGGTTGGATCGCTGCGCGAACACCTCACGCCGGGCATGTTTGTCATCGTCGATCAATTCATCGACCGCACCTTTGCCCGGGAAAAGAGTTTTTTCGGCAACGGCCTGGTCGCGCATGTCTCGATGGCGCATCCGGTGTGCAGCCGCCTGGGGCAACATCTTTATTCCGCCGCGCAGCAGATCGGCATCCCGGCGGCGCGCGGCGGCACTTATCTGGTGATGGAAGGGCCGCAGTTCTCCAGCCTCGCGGAATCCGAGCTGTATCGCTCGTGGCAGTGCGATGTGATCGGCATGACCAACATGCCGGAAGCCAAGCTCGCGCGCGAGGCCGAGATCTGTTATGCCACCGTCGCGATGGTGACCGACTACGATTGCTGGCATCCCAACCATGACGATGTCACGGTCGAGGCGATCGTCAAGGTGCTGCTGGAGAATGCCGACAAGGCGCGCGCGCTGGTGAAGAACGTCGCGTCGCTGGTCTATGAAGACGGTAGGGGCACGGCGAGCCGTGCCCAAACATGTACCTGCCGCAGTGCTTTGCAATATGCAATCCTGACGGCGCCGGAAATGCGCGACCCAGCCATGATTGAAAAGCTGTCCGCCGTGGCGGGGCGGATGTTGAAAAAATAATCGTAGGTCGGGCTCTGCCCGACATTTGATAATGATGGCGGGCAGAGCCCGCCCTACAAAACCTCAGGGAGAAACCACATGACAATAAAATCCAAAATCCGCACCGTCCCCCACTATCCAAAACAGGGCATCCAGTTCCGCGACATCACCACGCTGCTCAAAGACCCGGTCGGTTTTCGCGCCACGATAGATGAGCTGGCGCAGCGCTACAAAGACCTGAAGATCGACAAGATCGCGGGAATCGAAGCGCGCGGCTTTATCTTCGGTGCAGCGCTGGCTTACGCGCTGAACAAAGGCTTCATCCCGATCCGCAAGAAAGGCAAGCTGCCCGCCGAAACCATCGGCCACGACTACGCACTCGAATACGGCACCGACCGCATCGAGATACACACCGACGCGATTCAAAAAGGCGACCGTGTGCTGCTGGTGGACGATCTGATCGCCACCGGCGGCACGGCGGAAGCCGCCTGCACGCTGATCGACAAGATGGGCGGCAAGATCGTCGAATGCTGCTTCATCATCGACCTGCCAGACATCGGCGGACGCGCGCGGCTGGAGAAACTGGGGCACAAGGTGTTTGCGCTGTGCGAGTTCGAGGGTGATTAAATTATTTGGGTACGGGCACGGCGCGCCGTGCCCGTACGGAAACCGGCACAATGAAAGTTAACGGCACACCTTTTCGCACCATCTGGCCCGCCGCCGACAACCAAGCGGTGGAGATCATCGACCAGACAAAATTGCCGCATGAGCTCGCCACGCTGCGTCTGGAAAACATGCGCGACGCCGAGCGCGCGATACGCGACATGCAGGTGCGCGGCGCGCCGCTGATCGGCGTCACGGCGGCTTATGGCGTGGCGCTGGCTATGCGCCACCATGCCACCGATGCCGCGCTGGCGGCCACGTGCAGCGTGCTGCTGGCTTCGCGTCCCACTGCGGTGAACCTGCGCTGGGGCGTGGAGAAGATGCGCGCGTTGCTGGCTCCACTGCCTGAAAGCGAACGTGCTGCGGCGGCGTGGCAAGAGGCGGCGCGCATCGCCGACGAAGACGTTGCGATCAACGCGAGCATCGGCAAGCATGGCAGCGAGATCATTCGCGCCATTCATCAGAAGAAAAATGACACGGTCAATATCCTCACTCACTGCAACGCAGGCTGGCTGGCCACGGTGGACTGGGGCACGGCGCTCGCGCCTGTCTATGCCGCGTTCGATGCGGGCATTCCGCTGCATATATGGGTGGACGAGACCCGGCCGCGCAATCAGGGAACCAGCCTCACCGCGTGGGAACTCGGGCAGCACGGCGTGCCGCACACCGTGATCGTGGATAATGCCGGCGGACACCTGATGCAGCACGGCAGGGTGGACATGGTGATCGTCGGCTGCGACCGGGTCACCGCGCGCGGCGATGTGTGCAACAAGATCGGCACTTATCTCAAGGCGCTCGCGGCGCACGACAACGGCGTGCCGTTCTATGTGGCCTTGCCGACGCCGACGATAGACTGGACGCTGCAGGACGGCGTCAAGGAAATCCCGATCGAGGAGCGCGCCGAAGAAGAGGTGACGCATATCGCCGGACTTTGCGATGACGGGCAGGTGCGCAGCGTGCGCCTCACCCCGCAAGGTTCGCACGCTGCCAACTACGGCTTTGACGTGACCCCGGCGCGGCTGGTGACCGGCTTGATCACCGAGCGCGGCGTGGTGGCGGCGGATGCGGGGGCGATGCACGCGCTGGCGATATAAACCAGCGTAGCGTGCGCTGCGCGCACGGCCTTTAGGTTGATCGTGCGCATGGCGCACGCTACGTTTACTTGCGGTAGGGCGGATGCCCGTTGCGGGCGATCCGCCGCGTAACCAAATCATTCGGCGGAACCGCGATGCGTTCCGCCCTACGCTTATTGAAATTTGTCAGGTACGAAAATGGAAAACCTCTGGAACGATACAGAAGCAGGCAAGCATCAAGGCTATTTGGCGGAACGTGTCTATACCTCGCGCCTGCTCGGCGCGAACCCGGACCTGGTGCTGCATGGCGGCGGCAATACCTCGGTCAAGGGCGTATGGAAGAACATCTTCGGCGAAGACGAGGAGACGCTTTTTGTGAAAGGCAGCGGCTCGGATCTCGCCACGATAGAGCTGAAGGACTTTGTGCCGGTGCGCCTCGATGCCATGCTGAGATTGTCGCGACTCGAAAAATTGCCGGACATCGACATGGCGCGCGAGCTCAGGCTGGCGACACTCGATCCGGCTGCACCCGCGCCATCGGTCGAGGCCATCCTGCATGCGCTGATCCCTCATCGTTTTGTCGACCACACCCATGCCGATGCGATCGTTGCCATTACCAATACTTCTGGCACCAACACCGCATCGGGTGAGGCGCGCATCCGCGAGATCTACGGTGACGAAGTCATCGTGCTGCCCTACGTGATGCCGGGATTCGACCTCGCCAGATTGTGCGCCGAAGTCTTTCCCGCGCAAGCCACGCCGCGCACCATCGGTATGGTGCTGATGAACCACGGCATCTTCAGTTTCGGCGACAGCGCGAAGCAGTCCTATGACCGGATGATCGAACTGGTAGGCCGCGCCGAGGATTATCTGAACAAGAATGCGCAGATTGCGCCCGTAACGAACATCGAAGCGAGCGCCGACTGGGTGGCGTTGGCTGCGTTGAGGAAAAAGGTTTCCGCTGCCGCCGGATTCCCGATGCTGTTGCGTACCTGCGCAAGCGGCGCCGCGCTGGCATTCGCGCGCCATCCGGAGGCTGAAAGTATTTCGCAACGCGGACCGGCCACGCCGGATCACGTGATCCGCACCAAGCGCGTGCCGATGTTCGGGCGGGATGTCGATGCCTATGCGCGGGCGTATGTACAATATTTCGAAAGGAACTCGAAATCGGCCAGGCAGCCGCTGACGATGCTCGATCCGGCGCCGCGCGTGATCATCGATACGGAGTCCGGGCTGGTCACGGCGGGACGGTCGGCGCGCGAGACGAAGATCACCGAAGACATCTACAGCCACACGATGGACATCATCCTGCGCGGCGAAGCACTGGGCGGATATCAGGCATTAAGCGAGGCGGATCTGTTCAACATGGAATACTGGGACCTCGAACAGGCCAAGCTGAAAAAAGCCGGCGCCCCGAAAGCGTTCGCCGGCGAGGTCGCGCTGGTGACCGGCGCGGCATCGGGCATCGGCAAGGCCTGCGTGCAATCATTCCTGAACCGCGGCGCGGCGGTGGTTGCGGTGGATATCAGTCCGGACGTAGAGTCTTTATACGGCAAGCGCGAAGACTATCTGGGTGTCACGGCGGACCTGACCTCGCCGGAGGCGATCAGAGGGATGCTGGAACAAACCCTGCGCCATTTCGGCGGCCTGGACATGCTGGTACTGAACGCCGGGGTCTTCCCGGGCGGCAAGAAGATAGAGGCGCTTTCCGATGAAGAGTGGCACAGGGTCATGGCAATCAATCTGGATTCAAACTTGACGCTTTTGCGCGAAACGCACGCGCTGCTGAAAGCGGCGCCGAAATATGGCCGGGTGGTGGTGATAGGCTCGAAGAACGTCCCGGCGCCGGGACCCGGCGCGGCAGCTTATTCCGCATCGAAAGCAGCGCTGACGCAACTCGCCCGCGTCGCCGCATTGGAGTGGGGTGCGGACGCGATCAGGATCAACCTGGTTCACCCGAATGCGGTGTTCGACACCGGAATCTGGACAGCAGAGGTGCTGTCGCAGCGCGCCGCCCATTACGGCATGACCGTGGATGAATACAAGCGCAACAACGTGCTGCATGTAGAGGTCAGCAGCAAGGATGTGGCGGAACTGACCGCGGAAATGTGCGGCGAGCTGTTCGCCAAGATCACCGGTGCGCAAATCCCGATCGATGGCGGCAATGACAGGGTGATCTGATGCCGGCGATGCTTCGCGGGCGGTAAACGCGATTTAAAACGGGGATATAAAGAAGGGTGCCGCGCCGGGAATAAAAGGAGAAAAAATCCGGCGCGGCCCCTGGGACTACACGGAAGTGCTGAAAGAAGCGAAGGTTGGCAGCGCGACGATGAAGGATATAACACCAGCGATAACCCAGCGCACGAAACGTGCGATCGATTCTTTCACTGCGGAATAAGCTCTTTTCATATTGGCAATCCTTTAACATTTGAAATCAAGCACCCGTTCCGGCACAACTTTGCTGCACGATGCAACGATGGGCATGAATCAGATAGGGATGTTAAAAAAGAGTTCCCTGCACCCGAAAAAAATCAGCGCAGCAGCCTCATTTTGCGGAGTGTGAATAAACCCAGATAATCCATTAGCCTCGAAACCCCCTCCAGCTCCCCCTTGTCAGGGGGAGTGCCCGGTCTGCCCCTCCCCTGACAAGGGGAGGTTGGGAGGGGTTGGGGTGGAATTTCTGCCTAATGGACAATCTGGGATAAAATCAAATGCGCAAAAAAGCCGGCCAGTAGCTCTTCGGGCTTGAGTTGTGGCAACGCTGCGAGGCGGAGATGAAAATCAGGAAGTTGGTGTCCTCGACAGGAATCGAACCTGTAATTGACCCTTAGGAGGGGCCGGTTATATCCATTTAACTACGGGGACGGCGTAAGCTGTGAAAGCAGCGCGCGCATTTTAACTTAAACGCCGCACAATCAACATGACCCGACACAAATTACCCGCTACCGTGATCGCGATCGGACTGGTCAGCTTCCTGAACGATCTGGCGTCGGAAATGGTGACGCCGTTCATTCCGATACTCATCGCCACGGTGCTGGGTGCGGGGCCGGTGATACTGGGACTGGTGGAGGGCGTGGCGGATGCGGCGGCGAGTTTCCTCAAGCTGTGGGCGGGACGTTATTCCGATAGCGGGCACGGAAGGCGCAAGCAGTTGATGGTATGGGGCTATGGCCTTTCCAATCTGGCGCGTCCGCTGCTGGGCATCGTGTCGAGCTGGGGCGCGCTGTTATTGCTGCGCAGTATGGATCGCGCCGGCAAGGGGCTGCGCAATGCACCGCGCGATGCGTTGCTGGCGGATAGCGCACATTCCTCGATTCATGGTTATGCCTACGGCTTTCATCGTGCGATGGATAACGCCGGTGCGCTGGGCGGCACGCTGCTGGCCGTTGCCGCGCTGAGCTGGCTGCACTGGTCGGTGAGCGAGGTGATCCTGTGGTCGGTCGTGCCGGGCGGGCTGGTGTTGGTGGTGCTGATCTTCGGTGTGCGCGAACTACCAAAGGCAGGCAATCTGCTATCGAGCAAGCTCGATGCAGAATTGACACCGCCGCGCCTGGAAGTCGAGATCGAAAGGCCGCGCGCGCCGCTGGCCTGGGCATTACTGTCACCCACGATGCGCCGCTATCTGTGGGTGTTGGTGTTGTTCACTTTTGCCCGCGCGTCGGAGACTTTTATCCTGCTGCGCGGCAACGAGCTCGGCATGAGTCTGGTGCAGGTGTTGCTGCTGTGGGCGATGCTCAATGTCTGCAAATCCGCCACATCGCTGCTGGGCGGGCGCATGGCGGACAGGTTCGGGATGCAGCGGCTGACGATCATCAGCTGGTCGGGCTATGCAGCGAGTTTTTTCATGCTCGGCCTGGTCGAGCACGGCGATACATTGTGGATCGTGACCGTGTTGTACGGCCTGCTGATCGGCCTGGGAGAAGGCTCGGAACGGGCGTTGATCAGCCTGTATGCCGATGAGCGCGAGCGCGGCACGGCGTTTGGCTGGTATCATCTCGCCGTCGGTCTGAGCGCGATCCCCGCAGGTGTGCTGTTCGGCGCGGTGTGGCATTACTGGAATGCCGGCGCCGCATTTTTGTTTGCCGGCGGGCTGGCGCTGCTGTGCGTGTTGTTGTTGCGCTTGTGGAGTTTTCGGCACCTGCCGGTTTAACCTAAGCCGGACGAGCCGGAGCCAAATGTAGGTCGGGCTATGCCCGACATGGTGGGCATAGCCCACCCTACGGGCTCACCCAAAAGGTGAGTTGCATCGAAGGGGCAAGAATCAATCATCACGCAGGCTTTCATGGAAATGCAAACGATCAACTGCGGTTTTCAGGTTTAATGGAGAACAACATGAAATGGTTGGCGATCGCAGCCGCACTGGCGGTGCTCGCGGCGTTGTTCGCGGCACGCGCGGCGCGATCCGGTGAGTTGCCGGAGGTGGGCAAGCCTGCGCCGGATTTCAATCTGCCCGATCAAAACGGCAAACTGCATGTGCTGAAAGATTATCGCGGCAAGTGGCTGGTGCTGTATTTCTATCCCAGGGACGATACGCCGGGGTGCACGCAGGAGGCTTGCGCGTTTCGCGATGACTTGCAGCAGATAACCGCACTGGGGGCTCAAGTGGTGGGCGTGAGCGTGGATGACAGCAGCAGCCATGCGGAATTCGCCAAAAAATATCATCTGCCGTTCCCGCTATTGGCGGACCAGACCACCGAAACGGCCGCGCGTTATGGCGCGCTGATGAATCTGGTATTTGTGAAAGTCGCGCGCCGCTATACTTTCCTGATCGACCCGCAGGGCAATGTCGGCAAAATATATTTGAGCGTGGAAACCTCGCGGCATTCGAAAGAGATCATCGAGGATTTGCAAAAACTGACAGCAGGGAACAAGCCATAATGTGGCACAAGGTAAATTTGTTTATGGCATGGTTCTTCATTCCGCAGACCCTGGCGATGGGCTGGGTGGCCGCAGCCGGGCGCGTCGTGCTGGAACTGCTCGGCGCCACCACGCACGAGGGGGACATTCCGGGCCGCATTGTGGGCGCATTGCTGTTGTTTGGCGCAGTGTATCTGGTGCTGCATCTTCGCGGTTCCCTGCCGCCGGAGGGTAAACCGGAAGGGAATGGTTTTCGTTTCGGCCATCGTCTGGTGATGGCGGGGAATCTGCTTGCCGTCCTGTTGTTCATCTTCTCGCTCACCAATTCCCTGATCGGGAACCCCGATGTGCTGATGGTGCTGACCAGATTCACCACCGCGTTCGGCTACTGGGCCATGGCCTGCTGGGTGGTGGGCTTCTCTTTCCTCTATCAATCTTCGCTGCCCGGGAAGTAGTTCTCCGCCATGCCATTCATCACTTTGGACAAGGCCTGCCTTGCGTTCGGGCACGTTGCCTTGCTGGATCATGCGGATTTTCAACTCGATGAGGGCGAGCGCGTCGGCCTGATCGGGCGCAACGGCGGCGGCAAGTCGAGCATGATGCGCGTGCTTGCCAATCAAGGGAATTTAGACGATGGCCAAGTGTGGCGCACACCGACCGCACGCATCTGCCACGTCAGCCAGGAGCCGGTGCTGGATGCCGATGACACGGTGTTCGATGCCGTGGCGAAAGGTTTGGGTAAGTTGCAGAAACTGCTGCACGATTATCACCATGTGTCTCATCAACTCGCTGAACCGGACGCGGACTTCGACAAGCTGCTGGAAGAAATGCAGCACTTGCAGACGCAGCTCGAAGCGCAAGACGGATGGAAGGTCGAAGCACGTATCGAGACAGTAATCGCAAAGCTGGACCTGGATCCTGACAAGCGCATCGGCGATATGTCAGGCGGGCAGCGCAAGCGCGTGGCATTGGCGCAGGCGCTGGTGGCCGAGCCGGACGTGCTGATCCTCGACGAGCCGACCAACCATCTGGATTTCGACTCGATCGAATGGCTGGAAGGGCTGCTGAATAATTTCATCGGCGCGGTGTTGTTCGTCACGCATGACCGGCGCTTTCTGGACAACGTCGCGACGCGTATCGTCGAGCTGGACCGCGGCAAGCTGGCGAGTTTCCCCGGCAATTTCTCCGCCTATCAGGCGATCAAGGAGCGCATGCTGGCGGACGAGGCGGTGGTGAATGCCAAGTTCGACAAGGTGCTGGCACAGGAAGAGGTGTGGATACGCCAAGGCGTCAAGGCGCGCCGCACGCGCAACGAAGGCCGCGTGCTGCGCCTGGAGCAGTTGCGCCGAGATCGCGCCGCGCGCCGTGAAAAACTCGGCAAGGTCGAGATGAGCGTGGATACCGGCGAGCGCTCCGGCAAGCTGGTCGCGGAACTGAGCCATGTCGGCAAGTCGTACGGCGAGCGCAGCATCATCAGGGATTTTTCCTGCCGCATCCAGCGCGGCGACAAGATCGGCCTGCTCGGGCCGAACGGCGCGGGCAAGAGCACGCTGCTCAGGATCATACTCGGCGAGTTGCAGCCGGACAGCGGGCAGGTGAAGCTCGGCACGAAGATTTCGGTGGCCTATTTCGACCAGTTGCGCGAGCAGCTCGATGACGAAGCCACGCTGGCCGACACCATCAGCCAGGGCTCGGATTTCATCGAGATCGGCGGGCAGAAGAAGCATGTCATCAGCTATCTCGGCGATTTCCTGTTCCCGCCGGAGCGCGCCCGTTCACCGGTCAAAAGCTGTTCCGGCGGCGAGCGCAACCGCCTGTTGCTGGCGCGCCTGTTCACCCAGCCTGCCAACGTGCTGGTGCTCGACGAACCGACCAACGACCTGGACATCGAGACGCTGGAACTGCTCGAGGAACTGCTGGCGCAATACGACGGCACATTGTTCCTGGTCAGCCATGACCGCGCCTTTCTCGATAACGTCGTGACGCAGGTGATCGCGTTCGAGGGCGACGGCAAGCTGATCGAGTATGTCGGCGGTTATGAAGATTGGGTGCGGGTGAAAAAATTCCAGGCTGGCGTTGCGGCGGCTAAACCTATTGTTGCCACGCCGCCGCGCGCGGCCGTGAAAGAAGTTGAAAAGCCCAAGGCTGGCAGCAAGCTGAGCTATAAAGAACAGCGTGAACTGGACGAGTTGCCCAAGCGCATCGAGGTGTTGGAGCAAGAACAGATCGATATCGCCGCGCACTTGGCGGACGGCTCGATCTTTCGCGACGATGCCAAACGCGCCAAGCAACTGCAAACCCGCAACGAGGAAATCGAGGCGGAGGTGTTGACCGCGATGGCGCGGTGGGAAGAGCTGGAAAAACGCAAGAGCTGATCTGCATATGCGTATCCTTCACACCATGCTCAGAGTCGGGAACCTGGACCGTTCCATCGCTTTTTACACAGAAGTGCTGGGCATGAGATTGCTGCGCCGCAACGATTATCCGGACGGAAAGTTCACGCTGGCATTTGTCGGTTACCAGGATGAAAAAGAGGGTGCTGTTATTGAGCTCACTTACAATTGGGGTGTTGAAAAATATGATCCGGGCTCAGCTTACGGTCATGTGGCGATCGAGGTCGATGATGCATTCAAGTCCTGTGAACTGGTCAGGCAAAAAGGCGGGGCAGTGGTCAGGGAGGCCGGGCCCATGAAGCATGGCGCGACTGTGATTGCTTTCGTGTCCGATCCGGACGGATACAAGATCGAATTTATTCAAAAGAAGAACTAATTCCGATTCTAGATCAAACGTGCATTTTTGTAGGGCGGGCTATGCCCGCCGGATCAAGCCTGTCCTGAGCCTGTCGAAGGGTTGTCGGGCGTAGCCCGACCTACGGATTGCTTTATCTTTGAAATGGAAATGGAATAAGCCCGTAGCGGTCATCTTCCCGCCAAACAAAAAGCCCGGCACTTGCGTGCCGGGCTTTTTTACCAACTCCCAATCAATTAATACTAAGCCCCGATCAACCGGCCTGGATGTTGGAGGCTTGCTTGCCCTTTGGACCCTGGGTCACTTCAAAGCTGACTTTTTGGCCTTCCTGAAGCGACTTGAAGCCGTTCATGTTGATTGCGGAAAAGTGCGCGAACAGATCTTCGCTGCCATCATCGGGAGTGACAAAACCAAAACCCTTTGCGTCGTTGAACCATTTAACTGTACCAGTTGCCATGTGATTACTTCCTTATTTAAAAAACGGGGAAATCCCCCGCAAAACTATTTGAATCGAAGATTGCACATGGAAAAACCAGTACTGCAGAGACTTTGAATCAAATACCTGCAGGCCTTGTACGCTGAATGCATGGTATCGTCAAGGGAATTCACAGGAGGATACTGAACCTGCCGCTGGGAGGGCGCGGGTGAAGGGGTGTTCCCTTCCATGAATCGCACTCCGCCTGCGACAATTTGTCGCGCGACATCATGTCGCATTCCCTTGCAGTTGAAAACGCATTAGATTACGTCCTGCCAAGCGGGTGCCGCAGGTTTTTCCTCCTCCCTCCCTGGGTGCTGGTTATCCTCATTTGCCCGCTTGGCATCTTTTTTACGCTCAGGGTGCAAGGTATCTACGGCAGCATCCGTTTTACTCCCGCACTGAGCAGCAGCACGCCGATCGCGGCCAGCACACCAACACCCATGATATGCGGCGTGTCTCCGGAAAAATGGAACAGTTCGCGCAGCACCGGGACGCTCAGCACCAAAGCCAGCCCGGCGCTGCCACCCAGCACGATCCACCACAGCACCGGGTTTTCGCGCGACCATGCGCCTTGCCAGGACGTATTCAGTGAGCGGTTGCTGAATACCAGCGCGATGTTTCCCGCCACCATCGAAACAAATACCAGCGCGCGCACGGTGTTCTCGTCCATCTCTTTTGACAATGCCCATGCATAGATCGCGGCGGCAACCGCGAAAGCCGCTGATCCCTGCAGCAGACTGCCGGTCATCAGCTTGCCGCCGAACAGCGGCTCGTTCGCCTGTCTGGGCGGGCGTTGCATGATGTCTCTTGCTTCCGGCTCCGCCTCGAAGAATATCGAGCAGGCGGGGTCGATGATCATCTGCAGGAACATGATGTGCGCGGGCAGCAACAGCAGCGGTTCGCCGAGTAGCACCGGCAGCAGTGCCATGCCGACGATCGGGATGTGCACGGCCAGCGCGTAGCTCATCGCCTTGCGCAGATTGTCATAGATGCGCCGACCCAGGCGGATGGTGGCGGCCAGCGAGGCAAAGTCATCGTTGAGCAGCACCAGCCCGGCGGCTTCGCGCGCCACGTCGGTGCCGCGCTTGCCCATCGCCACGCCGATGTGTGCCGCCTTGAGGGCGGGCGCATCATTCACGCCATCGCCGGTCATCGCGACGATCTCGCCGTTGGCCTTGAAGGCTTCCACCAGGCGCAGTTTCTGTTGCGGCACGATGCGCGCGAATACCTGCACGTCGCGCAGCCGGGATCGCAATGCTTCATCCGGCATGCTGTCCAGTTCGCTGCCGGTCAATACTTGCCCGTATGGCAAGCCGAGTTCACGGGCGATGGTTTGTGCGGTGCGCGCATGATCGCCGGTGATCATCACCACCCGGATACCTGCCGCGCGGCATTGTGCGATGGCTTCCGGCACATCCGCGCGCAGCGGGTCTTGCAGGCCGAGCAAGCCGACAAAGGAAAACTCGATGTCATGTTGTTGTGCCGGCCAGCGCTGTTCCGGCTCATGGACGGGTTCGAGTCTGGCGCGTGCCACTCCCAGTACGCGCAAACCCTGATCGGCCATTCCGGCGGCGGCTTGCGCTATGGATCCGGCTTGCGCTTCGGGCAGGTGGCACAGGTCTATGATGGCTTCCGGCGCGCCTTTGGCGGCCACCATATGATGCGTCTGCTCGTCGCCCTGCCAGACGTGCGACATCGCCAGCAACCCGGGCGACAGGCTGTATTCGTGCACCAGTTGCCATTCCTCGTGCAGATGTTCCGTGCCGCTCAGCGTGCGCAGCCCCAATTCATGCAGGGCGCGTTCCATCGGGTCGAACGGATCGCGCTCGCTGGCCAGAATGCCGAACTCAACCAGTTCGTGCCAAGGTTCGGGCAGGTCGGCGTGTGCATCGACTTGCAGCAGGCTATCTATGTCCAGCATCTGGCCGCCGCTATACAGCTTGCGGATCACCATGCGGTTTTCGGTCAGCGTGCCGGTCTTGTCAACGCACAGTACGGTGGTGGCGCCGAGTGTTTCGATGGCATCCAGCCGCCGCGTCAGCACATCGCGCCGTGAGATGCGCCATGCGCCGAGCGCCATGAATACCGACAGGATCACCGGGAATTCTTCCGGCAGCGAAGCCATCGCCAGCGTGATGCCGGCCAGCAATGCATCCAGCCATTGACCCCGCGAGATGCCATAGGCGATCACCAATATCAGGCAGAATGTGCCGGCTAATATCGCCAGACGTCGCACCAGCCGGCCGGTCTGGATGCGCAGCGGCGATGCGCCGGGGCGAGTGCTTGCCAGTGACTTGCCGATCTTTCCGATCGCGCTGGACTTGCCGGTGGCTGTCACCAGGGCGATGCCGCTGCCTTGCACCAGCACCGTTCCCGCGTACACGAAAGGCTGATCATCGCCGCCCGGCTGACGCGCTACGGAATCGGGTGAGCCGGCCTGTTTGCGCACCGGGACCGACTCGCCGGTCAGCATGGACTCGTCGGCAAGCAGATCGTTGCAGCTGAGCAGCACGGCATCTGCGGCGACGCGATCACCCTCGGTGAGCAGCAACAGATCGCCTTGCACCACCTCGCGTCCCGCGATGCGTTGCTGCCTGCCATCACGCAGCACCATTGCGCGCGGGCTGGACAGGTCGCGCAAGGTTTCGAGCACCCGCTCGCTCTTGCGCTGCTGGAACACGGTGAGAATCACGATGAGCGCCACGAAGAACAGCAACATCAGCGCATCCCCGACATCGCCCAGCAGCAGATAAATGCCGCCCGCCGCGATCAGCAGCAGGAACATCGGCTCGCGCAACACATCGGCAACGATGTGCCACATGCGGCGTGTCTGCGGCGGGCTTATTTCGTTATAGCCGGATGCGGCGAGGCGTTGTTGCGCTTCTGCGGTGCTTAGCCCCGAAATGGACTGGTCGTTGTGCGCTGCGCTCATCTAGCCCCAATGTTTCACAAATTTAGCTTGATCGTGCGTATGGCGCACGCTACGTTTACTGAACCCCTTGTCGGGGAAGGACCGGACCCGCTCCTCCCCTGACAAGGGGAGGTTGGGAGGGGTTTGGTTTTTAGCCGGGCCGAAACGGGATTGCCGCCCTCATAAGAGTGGTGTGCATTCATGAAACGTTCGGGTTAGCAGAGTCATTGCCATGTGTTGAGCATACCGCGATATTGGTTAGTGAGTAAATTTCTGCATCATGACAACGAGAAAATGCTGCACATCAGGCGAGTTTAGGGTAAATTGCGCGCTCATTTTTTCAGTAACGGAGCTTTGCTGGAGTGGTTTTATCCCATGAGCTCGATAAATTTCAGGAGAAAGTTTTGAATCAATACAGCAAACGCATGGTGATCGTTCATTGGCTGACACTGGCATTGTTGATCGCCGCCTGGTTCTTGGGCGAGTCCGTACATGATGCGCGCCATGATGTTGGTGCGACGCTTACGGGCTATATAGTGCATGCTTCGGTGGGCGGCACGATCCTGCTGTTGCTTTTGGCGCAGCTGTATTTCCGCAGCAAGGATGGAACGCCCTCTGCGATCGGCAATACACCGCTGGATAAAGCGGCCAAGGGTGTTCATTACTTGCTGTATACCTTGCTGGTGTTGTTGCCTGTAAGCGGCATGATGGAGATCGTCACCAGTGATGTGGGCAAGGCCCTGCTGGCGGGCGATGCGACAATATTACCCAAGAAATTCGACGGCGTGTCCGCCCACGTGGTGCATGAACAATTGGTCAATGTGTTGATCGTGCTGGTGGCGGTGCATCTGCTGGGGGCGATCAAACATCAGTTCATCATGAAAGATGGTTTGATGGAACGCATGTCGTTACGTAGAAAAGGCTGATTTTTACAATATTGAATGCAGGGGCGGGCAGAAATTCAACTTGGCTTCCCCGGAGAGGACGGTTGATTCCTCTTATTTCTGCAATCCCAGGACATAAGCGGGGGTCTGTAACAGCCAGCCCACCCCGCCCAGCGCGCCGAAGAAAATGATCAGATGCGCCCAGGTCCAGAACAGGTAGCGCCCCGATAATTTATCCGGCGTGAGGTTGCTGATCAAAAATAGTTTTCCGTCGCGCGGCCGGCTGATGATATGGATGTCCGGCTGTGCCTGGGCTTCGCGCATCATCTTGGTCACTTCGCGTTTGGCGGCGGATCGCGCCAGCATCCATTCCTTCACGTCCAGTTCGCCGTTGTTATCCAGATCGAAGCGTGAATGCAGCGTGGGCATGTCTTTTTTCCATTCGGCCAGCAGCGCGTTGAGTTCCGCGCGCGTGTCGAATTCCAGGGTGCTGCCGCCCTGGGTGCGGAATTGTCCGATGGCGTAGAGATGGTCTTCTTCGAGCAACTTCCACTCGGTGTAACGATGATCGGCTTCATGCCACTGATCGCGGTGCCGGGTGATGATTTCCGCCTGTTCAGGGTCGACCACGCACACGCCGGTATCATCGCGCAGCATGAAAGTATCATCGCTCTCGCCGCTGTCTACCGTCTGCCACTTGTTTCTTGAGGTGCGTTGTTCGATCTTGTAGCGATACCACAGGCAGGGTAGTTGGGTGAGCCTGCCGAGCAGGGGTATGTCTCCGAATGGCTGGCCGCGTCCGGTGAGTTCCACGTAACCCTGTGCGGCGGAGGCGACCCTGGAGGTCGGGGTGTCGCGCACCGCACGCAGCCGCTTCAATGCCGACAGCCAGGCCGGGATGCTGATGAGGGCCATCACTGACAGGCAGGCCAGCCAGCCGTTGCGCGATTCCAGCTTGAAGCCGGCGAACAGCAGCAGCAACTGCGCACCCGAGGTGACCAGTTGCGCGTATTCGCGGCGCAGTCTTACCAGCATGGTCAGTCGGCCAAGACCTTAGCCGAATAGCTGTTTCATATCCACATCCGTCTTCTCTGCGACGGAGAATTCCAGCAGCGGCTTTTCGCCGAAGTTGAACAGCCTGGCGATGATGCTGGCGGGAAACACTTCGATCTGCACGTTGTTGATGTTCACCGATTCGTTGTACAACTCGCGGCGGTCGGCGATGCCGTTCTCCAGCGAGGTGATGCGGGTCTGCAACTGCATGAAATTCTCGTTGGCTTTCAGTTCCGGATAGGCTTCGGCCACCGCGAAAATGTTCCCCAGCCCCATGCGCAGCATGCCTTCAGCCTGACCCAGCGCGGGGATGTCCTGGCGTTCGCGTGCGGCCTGCACTTGCGCGCGCGCCTCGATGACCTTTTGCAGCGTGGACTGTTCGAACTGCTTGTATTGCTTGCACACCTCGACCAGCTTGGGCAGCTCGTCATGGCGTTGCTTGAGCAGCACGTCTATGTTCGCCCATGCCTTGGCAACGGCATGTTTGACGTTGACCAGATGGTTGTACAGGCTGATGGCGTAGATCAGCAGGACGGCGACGATACCGAGGAAAATCAATGTGGCCATGTTCGCTCCTTTGTATTGTTAAAGTAGGGTGCGCTTTGCGCACCATGGTGCGTGAAACGCACCCTACATAATTATTGCATTTCGAATAGCCGTAGGCCGGGCTGCGCCCGGCATGGTGGGCGGAGCCCACCCTACTTCAAAATGTTTTCGGTTTGCGCTGCTCCGGATGCACCCTGCAGAATTATTACATTTCGAATAGTAGCGTGCGAAACGACATGGCCGCAACGGCACGTTAAACTGCTTATAACACCAGCTTGTTGTTCAAACAGGTCCGGGCTTGCGTGAGGCGTGTCAGCGTGGGCAACAGATTCAATCCGGTTGTTTCTTTCAGCGCCAGCGCGTTTTCCTTCAGGTCATCGAAGGAGATTTCGATGGCGTTGCCAGCCGCCGCGAAGGCGATGGCATTGCCGCTCTCGCTCGAAGGGAACACCAGTGCGCGATCGGTGAAAGCTTCCGTGATGCGTGCCAAACTGGCCTTGTAGCCGCGACTGCGCCCGAACAGGTTGACCGCCAGCACGCCGTCATCGCTCAAGCGCGTGCGGCACGCCTGGTAGAACGGCAGGGTGTCCAGCGCACCGGCGCGTGCGTTCTGGTCGAAGCCGTCCACCAGGATCAGGTCGAATTTTTTGCCGGCATTGAGCACATATTCCGCGCCGTCGCCGATCACCAGATGGAGGCGCCTGGTGTCTTCCGGCAGCTTGAAGAACTGCCGCGCGGCAGCGACCACGGCAGGTTCGATCTCGACCACCGTGAGATGAGCGAGCGGATAGTGGCGATACAGGAACTTGGTCAGCGAAGCTGCGCCGAGGCCGATCAACAGCACCTTGTGCGGCCAGCGCGCATCGTTGTGCAAGAGCAGCGAAGCCATCATCTCGCGCGTGTATTCCAGCTCCAGATTCCACGGCCGCGCGATGCGCATCGCGCCCTGTATCCATTCGGAACCGAAGTGCAGCGTGCGGACGCCGGCTTCTTCGCGGATGTCGATGGGGATGGTCACGAGTGGGTTTTATTCTTGGTAGGGTGGGCTATGCCCACCATGTCGGGCAAAGCCCGACCTACGATTTGGATGCCCATTGATTCAGCAGCCATCTCGCCCACTCGGTCACTTCGGTCGCGGTCATGCCGACGGCGATTCCTTGCTCGGCCAGCGCATCGCCCGCCGCGCCGTGCAGGTGCACCGCCAGCAGCAGCGCGTCGTCCGCCGGCATTCCCTGCGCGATGAAGGCGGCGATCATGCCGGTCAGCACGTCGCCCATGCCCGGGCTGCTCATGCCGGGGTTGCCAGTCTTGTTGATGAACATTTTTCCGGTGCGGGTGACGCACAGGCTGTCCGCGCCTTTCAGCACCACGCTGCAATGCAAATGTTTGGCCAACTCCTGTGCGGCGCCGGGGCGTGCGGCCTGAATCTCATTCGTGCTGCGGCCGAGCAAGCGCGCGGCTTCGCCGGGATGCGGGGTAATGATGGTGGGCGCTTTTCTGGCGCGCAGGTCGGCTTGCAGATCGGCGTGGCGTGCAAGCAGCGTGAGCGCATCGGCATCCACTACCAGTGCGGCATCCAGCTTGAGTGTGTGATACAGGATCTTCTGTGCCGTGAGGTCGTGGCCCATGCCGCAGCCGACCGCCAGCACTTTCACACCGGGCAATTGCAGTGCCGCTGACGCGCTGTGCAGCATCAGTTCGGGTTGCAGCAGGTCCACGCCCGGCGCGTTTTCCGCCAGCAGGCCGACATGCACGCAACCTGCGCCCAGCTTGAGCGCGGCGCGTGCCGCCAGTAGCGGCGCACCGATCATGCCGTTCGCACCGCCGATCACCGCGACCGTGCCGAACTGTCCCTTGTGGCTGTCGCGCGGGCGTTTCGGCAAGAAACCTGCTACTTGAATTTGGGTTATGACGGGGATGCGCTTGTTCATTTCTGACTCAGTTAATGTGGAGAGTGGCGCATAGTATAATCTCGCTCCGAAGTATATATCACGGTCATGCCCATGTTTCGAGTGTCTGTTGGCTCCGCTGCGCTGTCTGCCTTTCGCCTGGAAAAACTGCGCGCCGCGCTGGACGATGCCGCACCAGGCGTCGCCATCGTGGATACGCGCTATTGTTATTTCAGCGCGCTAAGCGGCACCTCGCTGAGCAAGCCGCAAGCCAATCTGCTGGACAAGGTGCTGGGTCTGGACAACGCGGCGGGTGAACCTGCGGATGCAGTCCGTTATCAGCGCCTGCTGGTCGTGCCGCGCCTCGGCACGATCTCGCCGTGGTCGACCAAGGCGACCGACATCGCGCAGCATTGCGCCGTGTCCGGTGTGCAGCGTATCGAGCGCGGCGTCGTGTATTACCTTTCAATCAAGGACGGCAAGCAACTGAGCAGGGCCGAGCAGGCTGCGGTGTTGCCGTTGCTGCACGACCGCATGACCGAGACCGTGCTGAATGATACTGCCGGTGCGGCGGAAAAGATCTTCCGGCACGGCAAGCCGCAACCCCTTGCTACGGTGAACGTGTTGAAGGGCGGACGCAAGGCTCTGGAGAAAGCCGATCGCGACATGGGCCTGGCGCTTTCCGCGGATGAGATCGAATATCTGGTCGAGAACTTCCGCAAGCTGGAACGCAACCCGACCGATGTCGAGTTGATGATGTTCGCGCAGGCGAATTCGGAACACTGCCGCCACAAGATATTCAATGCCGATTGGGTGATCGACGGCGTGGCCCAGGACATCTCGTTGTTCGGCATGATACGCAACACCCACAAGGTCAGCCCGCAGGGCACGGTGGTGGCCTATTCCGACAATTCCTCGGTCATCGAGGGTGCGCGCATCGAGCGTTTTTATCCGCGTGCCGATGGCGCTTATGCGTTCAGTGAAGAGCTGACCCATACGCTGATGAAAGTGGAGACGCACAACCATCCCACCGCGATTGCGCCATTCGCCGGAGCCGCGACCGGGGCAGGCGGCGAGATACGCGACGAAGGCGCGACCGGCAGCGGCTCCAAGCCCAAGGCCGGGCTGACCGGTTTCTCGGTATCCAATCTCAACATTCCGGGGTTTGAACAGCCTTGGGAGAAGTACGACCCTATCGCACAAGGGAAGGGAGAAGGGGGAAGTGAGAAGGGGAAAACCACAGCGCCTCTTTTGACTTTACCCTTGAGCACCGAAGGTGCGATCCCTTCTCTCTTAAACCCTTCCCAGTCGGGTACGACTTACGGCAAACCCTCCCGCATCGTCTCCGCCCTGCAGATCATGCTGGATGGTCCTATCGGCGCGGCGGCGTTCAACAACGAATTCGGCCGTCCGAATCTGGCCGGTTATTTCCGCACCTTCGAAGAGAACGTCAGCGGCGAGATGCGCGGCTATCACAAGCCGATCATGCTGGCGGGCGGAGTGGGCAACATCGCGGCGATCCACACGCACAAACACGGGCTGCCGACCGGCGCGCTGGTCGTGCATCTGGGCGGACCCGGCATGCTGATCGGCTTGGGCGGCGGCGCGGCATCCAGCATGGACACCGGCAGCAATGCCGAGAATCTCGATTTCGATTCGGTGCAGCGCGGCAATCCCGAGATGCAGCGCCGCGCGCAGGAAGTGATCGACCGTTGCTGGCAGATGGGCGCGAACAATCCTATCCTGTCGATACACGATGTCGGCGCGGGCGGCATGTCCAATGCCTTGCCGGAACTGGTGCACGGCGGCGGGCGCGGCGCGCTGTTCGAGTTGCGCAAGATCCCGCTGGATGAGACCGGCATGTCGCCGAAGCAGATCTGGTGCAACGAATCGCAGGAGCGCTATGTGCTGGCGATCGCGCCGGAACGATTGCTGGAGTTCCGCGCGCTGTGCGAGCGCGAGCGCTGTCCGTTTGCAGTGGTGGGCGTGGCGAATGAGGACGATCAGCTCACCGTGCATGACAGCGAGTTCGGCGATTACCCGGTGGACATGCCGCTGCCGGTGTTGCTCGGCAAACCGCCCAAAATGACGCGCAACGTGGTGCGCGAAACGCCCCGGCTGAGCTCCTGCGATATCGGCAAGATCGGGTTGCGCGAGGCAATCGAGCGGGTGTTGCGTTTGCCGTCCGTGGCGAACAAGACCTTCCTGATCAGCATCGGCGACCGCACCGTGGGCGGCATGACTGCGCGGGATCAGATGGTCGGCCGCTGGCAAGTGCCGGTGGCAGATGTCGCCGTCACGCTGATGGGTTTCAACACCCATCGCGCCGAGGCGTTCGCGCTCGGCGAGCGCACCCCGCTGGCACTGGTGAATGCCCCGGCTTCGGGACGCATGGCGGTCGGCGAGGCGATCACCAACATCGCGGCGGCGCGCATCGACAAGATCGGTGACATCAAACTCTCGGCGAACTGGATGGCCGCTGCCGGACATCGCGGCGAGGACGCCGCGCTGTTCGATACGGTGCGCGCGGTGGGCATGGAACTGTGCCCGCAACTCGGCATCAGCATTCCGGTCGGCAAGGATTCGATGTCGATGAAGACTGTATGGCAGGAAGATGGGGAAACCAAATCCGTCATCGCCCCGCTGTCGCTGATCGTCACCGCCTTCGCGCCGTGTGCGGACGCGCGCGACACGGTCACGCCGCAACTCGGTGCTTACCGGGATACCACGCTGCTGCTGATCGATCTGGGGCAGGGCAGGAATCGCATGGGCGGATCGGCATTGGCGCAGGTGTACAAGCAGGTCGGCGATGTCGCGCCGGACGTGGACGATGCGAAGTTGCTGAAATCGTTCTTCGATCTGGTGCAACGCCTGAATAGCGAGGGCAAGTTGTTCAGCTATCACGACCGCTCCGATGGCGGCGTATTCGTCACGTTGTGCGAAATGGCATTCGCTGCGCACGTCGGCCTGACCATCAACCTTGACGAGTCGCACGGCGACGCGTTGCGTGTCCTGTTCAACGAAGAGCTCGGCGCGGTGATACAGGTGCGCAACCGGGATGTACAGCATGTGCTGGAACTGGCACATGACGCGGGGCTGAAGAGCATGCAGAAGATCGCCACGCTGAATCAGACCGGCATGATCGAAATATTCCGGCACGGCGAGAGATTGTTTTCGGAAAGCGGCGTGAAGCTGCAGCGGATCTGGTCGGAGACCAGTTACCGGATGCAGAAGCTGCGCGACAATCCGGCCTGCGCGCAGCAGGAGTTCGACCGCTTGCTGGATGCCGCCGATCCCGGCTTGCACGTCAAACTGACATATGACCAGAACGAGAAGATCTCCCCGTCTTTGCTGCGCAATCGCCCGAAGATCGCCATCCTGCGCGAGCAGGGAGTGAATGGGCAGGTGGAGATGGCGGCGGCGTTTGACCGCGCCGGGTTCGCGGCGGTGGATGTGCATATGAGCGACATCATCAGCGGCCGCGTGAAGCTGGCCGACTTCAAGGGGATGGCGGCGTGCGGCGGGTTCTCCTACGGCGACGTGCTCGGCGCCGGCGAGGGCTGGGCGAAGTCCATCCTGTTCAATCCGCGCGCGCGCGATGAGTTTGCCGCATTCTTCCGGCGCAGCGATACCTTCGCATTGGGCGTGTGCAACGGCTGCCAGATGATGAGCAAACTGCACGACATCATTCCCGGCGCGGAGAACTGGGCGCACTTCGCGCGCAACCAGTCCGAGCAGTTCGAGGCGCGCTTCGTGATGGTCGAGGTGCAGGACTCGCCGTCGATATTTTTCAACGGCATGGCAGGCAGCCGCATGCCCATCGTCGTGTCGCACGGCGAGGGTTATGCCGATTTTGGTTCCGACATCACGCCCGCAAGCGGGCATGAGTCTTCTCCGAAACTTCGTTTTGGGGACAGCAAGCGCTTGAAGGCGGCGCAGCCGCTAGTGGCGCTGCGCTATGTCGATCATCGCGGCAATGCGACGGAGACCTATCCGCTCAACCCGAACGGCTCTCCGCAGGGCATCACCGGACTGACCACACCGGACGGGCGTTTCAGCATCATGATGCCGCATCCAGAGCGCGTGTTCCGTGCCGTGCAGAATTCCTGGCATCCGCGCGAATGGCAAGAGAACGGCGCATGGCTGAGGATGTTCCAGAATGCGAGGAAGTGGGTGGGTTAGCAGTCTGCTCGTGAAAAGAAAAAGACGACCGGATGGTCGTCTTTTTCATACCCTCTTTTTTTTACGGCAACAATATCAAGCAGCGAAACTTGTTTCAGGCGAAGTGCGTCGCGTATTTAAAGACGCATGGGTGCGCAAGAATCGGGAATCCGCTTCGTTTTAACCCGGCAGATAACGCCTATGGCTGTGACACTAACCGGTAATTTTTGGGGACTGTAAATACGCTGTCGTGCAGCGGTTCGATCTTGAGCGACTTTACCTCGACGGTAAAAGACAATATCGGTTCACCCTCGGCCTGTTTCATCGTCTCTTCGGTTTTTTTCTCTGCGAGCATTCCGGCGAGGCCGGAAACGAGTCCTCCCGGACTGGCAGAGAGCGACTTGCCGCCGGAGGATTTATCTTCTGTTTTCTTTGTTTCCTTGGGGGCACAGGCATTGCCCTCCATGTTCCATGCAAGATGGGTTGAAATAGGGTACCCCTTGATCTTTTCCATTTGCTTGCCTGCGTCGAGGAATGCGTTAAGGTCACGCGGCTTCAAGGAGCTGGCGAGATAAGCCGAGATCAACCTGGCTGCATCCGCTGGAAGTATTTGCTGCTTGCCCGTGTCGGCAACAGCTCCGGCAAAAGCCCGGGCATAGCTCTCTTCCACCCCCAACGTATCACGCATGGCGCGAGTCATCGGTGTAGTCCAGATATCCATATTCAATGTGCTGGTCGTATTCCGTGCCGCTTTATCGCGCAGGTTGACCACCCAGGCGGCCTGATATTCGTCGGTGTCAAAACCGTTAATGGTTTTTTTCTGGCCTGTCGCTTTAACAGTGAAGCTGGTGCGCACAATGTGCATGGTGCAGCCAGATTCATGCTGTGCCTCCGGAGGCTTTTCAGCGGCTTCATTTTGTTTGGCAGGCGGACGCTTTGACGGGTTGATGCATCCCTTCAAGGGACATTCGGTGTACTCCACCTTTTCCGTGTTGAGCAACCATTTCAGCTTGCGGTCAATTCTCGTTATTTCCGTATCAGATCGTGTGCCGATCAGATAGCCCGAGAATGTGCCGGTACCCTTGAGCGTCGATTCGTCGCGGCGCATATTGGCGCGCACATAATGCCGTTCAGTGCTTTCGTAGGGGAAGAAACCCTTGATACCGTTGTTGACGACATGCTTCTCGATTACCGCCGTGGGGTTGAGCGGCGTGTTGTCGACCATCTCAACCGGTTTTGTGGCGCACCCCGCGATGCCGACCGAAATAACAAAAGCCCCCAGAAGATTGCGCAGCATACATACCCCCAAGTCAATTGCCAGACACGTATTATAGATAGAGTTAATGGGACAGGTTCTATTTTCTGCTTCAAAAATATATCGACTCAGCATCATGATGCCGTATCCGGAACGAGTGTTCCGTGCCGTGCAGAATTCCTGGTATCCGCGCGAATGGCAAGAGAACGGCGCATGGCTGAGGATGTTCCGGAATGCGAGGAAGTGGGTGGGTTGAGTTCGTAGGGTGAGCAGCGAGTTGCCCACCGTCAATGTTTGCAAGGATCAACACCTGCGTGGGCACGGCGTATCCATCCTGCCAGGCTACCCATATATCGGAATGTTTCGCCCGATGATTTTACGTTGCATTCCGTTTGAGCGCGCTTCAAGGACGTTGTTCTCCATCAGCGACCGTTCGCTCATTGTGCGGCTGCCGGTTGAAGGGAGTTGCAGGTAGCTGCGTACTTCCTGAGCGGCTTTGTTTGCACACCGCAGCGGTTTGGGTTTGGTGTTCCAGCCCCAGTAATCGCTGTGCCCAGCGCCCGGATTTTGTTCCTGATCCAGATTTTGTGGGACAGTGGGGTCAGTCCACTTTTGATGTCCAAGTGCTGTGGGTAGAAAACCCTCCGTTCCGGGAGCAAGGCTCTGTCCTGCGGGGAAAGCCAATGCCAACACATAGTCCGCACCCGAGTACAGGCTGCGCGCGCCTTCGCGCAATACTTGATCATAGGAAGGCCGCAGACGACTGGACGGGTAGCGATGCTCAAGCATAAATGTTGGTATGGCTCCGGCCATGAAGACGATACGTTCGATCTGTGGCGCATTTGGGTGATTTTCCAAAGCTCGCAGTAATTCGGTTGTCAAACGACAACCCATCGAATGCGCCACGATGTCGATGCGCACTGTATTGCCAACGTGTTTTGCAAGGTAGTCAGCAAGCCGCTCGGCAGTCTGCATGGCGTGCTTGATGCTGCCCATATAGAAAAGGAACGAAACGATGCCCCATGCGGCATCGCCCGGCCAATACACTTCTACAAAGGTACGCCCGATGCCATAACGTTCATCGGCATCAAGGTCGCGCTGGCGTGCGTGAAAACCTTCGTAAGCTTCTCTTGCTGCTTGGGTGTCGTTGTTGTAACCGTGAATCAGCAAGACCAGATGTTGTGCCTGTTTGAGTATCCCCTCGTCAGATATTCTGGGCTGGGCGCTGACATCGCCACCAGCCTCATGACCAGCTTCCCGGTAAGAAAGTGTGAGGCGCTTCATTTCTGACATGGTCAGGATTTGGCGCGCAGGCCGCTGATGGCGGCGACCACGTCCTTGGCGAAGGGCGCCAACATTCCCGCCAACAACGACAAGAGCACAAGCGCGATGAAATCCTTGGGGCTGTCGATCTTGTTGGTGCTGGCCAGTGCATAGGCGGTCAATGTTGCGCCGGTGATGATGGAGATCAACTGATTGAGACGCGCCCAGCGGTATTGGGTGCGGTTCTGGAACATGTCGAGACGGCGTGCGATGAGATTACCAAGACGTGCGCGTGCCTGTTGTGCGGTGCGTCCGTCTCTTTCCTGTTTTAATCGCTGCGCCTCATTGGACGAAAATCCTTCGCGCATCGTGCGCGTCGCGAAGCTCTCCCAAAAATCGCTGTCGTCGGTCATATCGCTTTTTCGTTCTATCTTTGATCGCGCATCTTCCTGAGTAAAGAATTTGTAAACGAGTGGATAGCGATCAGGATATTCCAGCGACAGGTTGGCTGCAGCCTGAATTTGTCCAAGCATGCGCTCGGTCGGCTGGTCGAAAAGCACCTCTGCATTCTCCTCGCCACCCGCAGCAAGCACGAGCAATTCGCGGCGTGTGTTGTGATCGGGCATCCACCGCGTTAACTCGCATCGATGAAAGTGGCGGCGAAAGGCAGTCAGTCCTTTGATGAGTTCAATGAATGCCATCGTCAATGTGCCGATGGCGGCCAGCAGAAGGGCGTAATCGAGCGTTTTGTTAGAGATTGCTTCAATGATTGTTGCTACTTGTGCAGTATCAGCCATGGCGATCTTCTCCAGATTTGGGTTGATGGAAATCAAGAATAGCGCACGACGCATCGTGTCTGCACAAAAAATTTTCGGTGCGATTCGCGGTCAAGTGTTTCCCTTTGGAAACAAGTTGTGCTGCTGTCGATGCTTCCCGACTGTGCGTGGCTGATGGGGAAGTGGAATGGACTGTATTGGAGTTCGTCGTGTGCTGTCAATGAAGTTGTGATGAGTGTGGTCAATCGATGAAGCCGCTCTCGCGCTGGTGACGGATGGCGAGGATGAGTGTCACATTGTGTGTGGCATCGTAGGTGTATAGCGCCACATATCCGGTGCGTCCGCGCGAGATCACCAGTTCACGATAACCTTGTTCGATGGTGCGTCCAACCAGTGGGTGCTGTTTCAAGATTTGCAAGCCATCGACCAGAACACTCACGGTTTCGTTCGCGGCGTGCGGGTCAGTGTCGATCAGGAATTCGGTAAACCGCTTGAGGTCTTGGGCCGCTTGCGGGGCAAAGACGAGGCGTGCCATCAGAGCTTCTTGACCTTTGGCCACTTGGTTTTCTTGCCGTCCAGTTTAGCCTGGAGATAATTGAATACCTCATCGGCTTCATAGACTAAACCATATTCGGCGACTTCTTGTTCTGCTTTGATGGCAGATGCGATGAAGGCCTGACGGCGTTCAAACAGTGTCATTTGCGTAGCCAGTGCATCGATCATCAATGCATGAGGTGTTTTGCCGGTCGCTTGTGCCGCGGATGCAATGCGCGCCTTAAGTTCTTCGGGTAGTTTCAGTGTGGTGGTGGCTGCCATGATGGTCTCCTTGCGAAAGTGCCACTAAAGTAACACCGCGATGCGGGGACGTCAATTGGCGGTACGGAGAGGACTGACACATCGGTGCAGGTATAATGCGCGCCTTTGTTTTCGTTTATTTTTCTCGGATAGTTCCTAAAACCCCCTCTAGCTCCCCCTTGTCAGGGGGAGAACTGAACCCGCTCCTCCCCTGACAAGGGGAGGCTGGGAGGGGTTTGTGGTTAATGAAATATCTGGGTTTATTCTGGAGTTGTCTTGTTCAAGATCATTGGCGTCATTGCGGGTTATTACTTTTTCGGATTCATCGGGGCGATCCTCGGGCTGTTCGTCGGGTCATTTATCGATCGCGTCAGGGTGTATGGTTCCGGCGGGATGAACCCGCTGCAGAATGCGCTGCGTCAGGCCGTGTTCCTTGAAACGGTATTCATCTCGATGGGCAAGCTGGCCAAGGCGGATGGGCAGGTCTCTCAGGATGAGATCGCTCATGTCGAGCAGTTCATGCAAAAGCTGGGCATGACTGCGCAGCATCGCGAGCAGGCGATCAAGTTATTCAAGCAGGGAGCCGATCCGGCGTTCGACATCTATCCGGCCTATCAGCGGTTCATGTCGGTTTGCGGGAACGCGAAGAATCTGAGGGAAGTGCTGCTGGCTTATCTGATCGTGATGGCGCTGGCGGACGGGCATTTCCATCCGGCGGAAGAAGCGTTGCTCACTGAGATCGCCGGCTACCTTGGCTATGGCCCGGACGCGTTCAAGCAGATGATCCAGATGGTGCTGAATCAGTCCCACTTCGGCGGGGGGCAGGCCAGCTCAGCCGCCGCATTGGACGACGCCTACAAGGCTTTGGGGGTGACCAGGGACAGCACCGACGCGGAGATCAAGCGCGCCTATCGCAAGCTGATGAGCCAATACCACCCGGACAAGTTGATGGGGCAGGGCGTGCCGGAAGACATGATCGCGATGGCAACCGAGCAGGCAAAAGAGATCCAGCTTGCCCACGACTTGATCAAGAAGAGCAGGAATATTTGAGCCGTTGCAGGTGGTTATGGAGTGCGCAGACATGTCTGCGCTTTAATAAAGCGGCGACACGTCGCCGCACTCCAAATTTGAACCGTGCCCCGTGAAACATAGATAGGTGCGAAGACCCCCAGGGGGCACAAGAATCTTTGCGAGGTAGATTCGTACCTATGATTCCATAATAAAAAAAGGGGATGCCGCAGGCATCCCCTTTTTGATGTGTGTCGTTAATTATTCGATCTTGGCTTTGGTGCGCATTTCAGCAATTTCGTTCTTGATGGCTTGCTGTTGCAAACGTTGCTGCAGCTGCGGTTTGAGTTCGTCGAACGACGGCACTTTCAGGTCGCGCACATCGTCCAGCTTGATGACGTGCCAGCCGAATTGCGATTGCACCGGTTCCCTGGTGTATTCGCCCTTCTTGAGGTTGGTCATCGCATTGGCAAATGGTGGAACGAAGTTGCTGGGTACCGCCCAATCCAGTGCCCCGCCATGTTCTGCGGAACCCGTGTCCTTGGATTTGGCAGCTAATTTGTCGAATTTGGCTTTTTTTCCGAGTTGGGCGACGATGGCCTTGGCTTCGGCTTCGGTATCCACCAGGATATGGCGCGCCTTGTATTCCTTGTCGCCGACATTGGCCTTCAGTTTTTCATATTCCTGTTTTAGCTGGTCATCGCCGATCGGGTGATTATCGGCATAGTTCTGCACGAATGCGCCGGCCAGTACCGATTGCCTGGCGATCTCGATTTGCTGCGCTGCCTCGGTTTCCTTATCCAGGCCGAGTCTCACGGCTTCCTGCGCCAACAGTTCGAGGTTGATCATGTCGTCGCGGATCACCTTGCGCAACTCCGGACTGTCCGGTTGACCTTGTGCAGCGGCAGCCTTGACGCGCAGATCGATGCGGGTTTGCGGAATGGAGATTCCATTTACTGAAGCGGCGGATTTGTCTTCGGCAAAAGCGGGGTTGATCGCCAGTGCGCCCAATATTGCCAGTGTTGCCAAATTTCCAGTTCTAAACATTGCGAGTCCTCTTAAAAGATTATCAAAGTATGACGACTATACATGGCGACAGAAATCGTAGCGAGCGGTTTGCGGGTGGGGGAGGCCAGCGCGCAGCGACCGGAGCATACACAGAAGTATGTGAGGATCGCGAGCACTGCCCGACCCCGCCCACGAATCGCGCAGTAGATTTATGTCGCTATGTATAAAGTTCATCCGGTGCCTGCGCCTGTATCGTGAGGGCGTGTATTTCGCTTTTCATCATTTCAGCCAGCGCTAAATATATCATACGGTGGCGCGCTGCCATATTTTTGCCGGCGAACTGCGCCGAGACGATGTGCAAGACGTAATGCCCGCCGCCATCGCGCGCGCCGGCATGCCCGGCGTGCCGGTGGCTTTCGTCGCTGATGTCGAGCGAGATGGGATCGAACACGGCGAGGCGGTCACGCATGGCTTCCATGCGGTTCATGCGGGAAATACCTTTTTGAACGGTTGCACGGTGATCTGCCTGAATACGCCGGCGGCGGCATAGGGATCGGCGTCCGCCCATTCATGCGCCGCCTGCAGCGAGGCGAATTCGGCGACGATCAGGCTGCCGGTGAACCCCGCCACATCCGGATCGTCCGCATCCACGGCGGGGAAAGGCCCGGCCAGCAGCAGCCGGCCTTCATCCTGCAAAGCCTGCAAGCGCGCCAGATGCGCGGGGCGTGCCGCCTTGCGCTTGTCCAGGCTGTTTGGCACATCCTGTCCTATGATTGCGTACCACATCAGGTGTCCCCCATAAAATTCGTCATTCCCGCCCTTCGACAGGCTCAGGATAAACTGGCTTGCAGCCAAGCGGGAATCCAGTCAAACAAAACTTCCCCGCAACGCGGGGGACAATACCTAAGCCGGACGAAGGGC
>Ga0209342_10000845_pt1 | contig 35408 bp, 34 predicted proteins | sample RifCSP16_2_FD_184023 | JGI IMG/M metagenome (GOLD analysis project Ga0209342, IMG submission 184023) | Soil microbial communities from Rifle, Colorado - Rifle CSP2_sed 16_2 (SPAdes) (version 2) | ecosystem: Environmental > Terrestrial > Deep subsurface > Rock core/Sediment | place: Rifle...
TCCAGGGCAGCGCTGCCGAGGTGCCGGGCCACGAACAGGACGGCGTCCCAGCCCTGGTCGGTGGCGTTGTCGGCCTTCTCGCCTGGGAAGCACGCCGGCTCGGTGTTGTCCGGGTCGCCCACTGGACCACGCTGGAGGACGATGATCTGCTCCTCGCCCGGCTCAAGCGACCCAGGCGGGAAGATGCTGTCTGCCAGCGGGATCGGCGTCGAGGTCCCAGGGCAGCCATACCCGCCGTAGGCCACCGGGCCGTTGAGCCGCTTGTCCGCAAGGAGGGTGACCGGCGCCCCACCGACCGGGACCGTCGTGTACGTCTTCGGCGCGCCGGGCCCGGTCGCTCTGGTTAGCGGAGTAGTTCGGAACGCGTCAAAGTCCTCGTCGGTGGTGACGAAGCGAGCATTGTCCGCCGTCCACTCTGCATAATGGCCGTTGCCCTCCGGCGTCAGCGACCTGCCGGTCTGGAAAAGCAGCTCGGGGTCAGGGTTGGTGAAATCCGTGTCGCCGACAAAGATTGGGTGGGCGGGGTCGTCGACGTTGAGGATGACGTACCCGCCATCCCAGTACGACAGCAGCATGAGGAAGTGGCCGTCGATCTGCTTGACTACCATGTCGTGCAGGAACGACGTGAGCGTCCCAAGCCCGATCTCCGGCTGGGCGATGTTGAACTGGTTTAGGTCGAGCTCGCTGATCAGCACGGGTTTGCGGGGATTCGTGATGTCCAGGATGTCGACGTCCTTGGCCTCCTCGTCGTCGACAATCACGACGTACGCCTTGTTCCCTGCGTCCCAGGCGAAAGCACTGTGCACCTGGTTGGCGTCGTGAGGTGTGTTCATCACGTCTTGAACGCCCCTGGTGAAGTCCCCAAGGTTCTCAGAGAGCTTAAAGGGCTTGAGTGGGTTCGTGATGTTCCAGATGGAGATGCCCGCCTTGTAGTTCTTGCCGCATCCCTCGTTGTTCAGAACCAGGATGTCTCCGTTGAACTTCGGGGTGTCGATGTGAAGCGCCTGCACTCCCTCGCTCACGATCGTGTCCTGATGGGCCGGGATGAATCCGACCTGCCTGGGCCGTGCGGGGTTCGAGATGTCGACGACATACACGCCGCCGTCGAGGGTCCCGCCCTCGGGCCCTGCGCAGGCGGCCGTGTTCCACCGCCCAAGGTAGGCGAAGTTCCCGAGCGCGGCCACGTCAGAAATGGCTCCTGGCTCGACGGGGTTGACCGTCAGCTTGGAGACGAAGTCGATCGTCCCGAACTCGCCGGTGCCGGTCAGATGATCGGTGCCTCCATGCTGTGCAGCCGCGCCGCCGACGGCAGCAAGCGTCAACGTGATCGTCATCAGCACACCGACGAGCGTGCGCTTCCTCGTTCGATCGATTATCCTATATCGCATGGTTTCCCTCCCTTGGCTAGAGGACGATTTCTTGAATTCTTAGGGTAAAGCTTGGCGATCCTGTTCTGCTCGAAGCAGGTCTGTGACCCGCGTCCTCGGCGGCTGGGGCCGCCGGGTCACAGACCCGCACGAACTGTGTCTGCGGGTTCAGTGGTGGTGAACGCCGTTCATGGTGACTACTGAGTCTGCGGGTTCAGGTAGTCCAGCCGCAACGCCCCTGCCCTCGCCCGGTCGCTCAGCAGGAAGACGTCCACGCCCCGCACGATGTCGTTGGCGTAGATGAAGTTGTTGTACCAATACGACGACCAGACCAGGCCATCCGCCGGATCGAAGTAGCCGATCTCCCTCGGCGCCGAGCGGTTGGTGTAGTCGACGATCGTCGTCCCACCGTTGTACCAGGAGGCGACCAGGACGTCGCCCCGGACGCCCGGGATGTTGTTGAAGAGGTGAGACGAGCAATACTGGCCCGGCTGAGGGCGCGGGATCTGGAATGAGCTTTGCCTGGCGCCGGTCATCCGGTTGTAGAACCAAAGCTGGCCGCTGCCGGTGCCGTCGTCGCAGCTCCCGAAGATGATCTCGTCTCCGAAGATCACGGTGTCGCCGCCCTCGCTAAACAGTGCCGAGTGGTAGAACTGCACCTCAGGCTCGTCAACCTCCCACAGTGGCGAGAGTGTCTGTGGATTGGCCGGGCCGGCGGAGATGTCCCAAAGCTCACCCACGCTGCCACACGCCGCAGCGACAAGCCCCAGGGCCAGGTTGACCTGGATATCGTGGCAGCCCTGCATCGGGTTGAAGCCGAAGGGCACGAGCAGGTCGAACGTCTTCACGTCGATCGCCGGCGTCGCGAGCACGTGCGCGGCCGCCGGGTTGTTCAGCGGGATCTCGACGATCGAGATTTTCTTGTGGAGCGGATCGTGCGTGTCGGTCGGGTCGTCGTGCGGGCCGCAATCCGGTCCCGACCGCAGCGGGTACGAGGCCACGTAGACCAGGAGCCGGTTCTTGGCGAGGTCGGGGATCGTCGTGTGCGTGTGTGAGCCGCAGTCGGTGTAGACCGACGTGACGTACCGCGGGCTTGCCGGATCGCTCACGTCGAAGATGCGGATGCCCTCCCAGCCGGTCTCGAGAGTCTGGGGATTCGCGACGGCGCTGTCGCACGCCGGCGACGTGCGCACCTGGTCGATTGAGAGAATCAGGATATGGCCCCAGACGGAGATGTCGTTCTGCGGGCCTGGGCAGATCACGTTCGCGACGACGACCGGCGCTTCGGGGTCGGAAATGTCGATCACGCGGAAGCCACCGTAGTTGCCGGCGAAGGCGAGATTACCCCAGAACGCCAGGTCTGAGTTCGTAGGGCCGAGGCTCGGGATGTTGACCAGGTGGTGCATGTTCTGGCTGTGGAGATTCGAGCTGTTATGCGAGTGGGCCCCGGAGGCGCCTGCGGCCTCTTGCGTCCCTGCGTCGGAATCCAGACCCAGCAGAGGCTCGACGGGGTCGGGGTCGTGCCCCAGGGCGGGGCTAACTGCCATCAGCGCCAGAAGCACCGTCACGAGAATGCTGAATGGCACGTGAAGCTTCCTAGGCATGTGAGAATCCTCCTCTGGCTTGAATGTGTGGCTCGACTTACGTCCTCTCTGACTTGAGTGGCTGACAGAGGGCCCCCCTCTGACGGGAGCCCTCCTCACCCTATTGGACTGGCTACAGTCGGTGCTTCTTAGTCGATGATCTACTCCTGCGTCTGCGGGTTCAAGTGATCGAGCCGCCGGGCGCCCGCGGTTGCCCTATCGCTCAACTCGTAGACGCGCACGCCTTCGAGGATGTCATGCTCGTAAATGAACCCGTTGTACCAGTAGCTCGACCAGACGCCCCCGAGCACCAGGACGTTCGGGTCGATCGGCGCCGGGTCGACCCAGGCGACCTCGACCGCGTTCGCCGGATTGGTGAAGTCGACGACGCTCGTGCCGGACTGATAGCTGCCGTGGACGAGGACATACCGGCCGCGCAGCGGCACGACGTTATAGTTATGGATGGTGCAGTTCTCCGTCGCCGTCTGCGGCCGTGGGAGTGTCCATCTGCCTATGAGCGCCCCGTCGTCTGCGTCGAAGAAGAAGATGCTCTTCATCTCGTCCGTCTGCATGGCGTTCCCAGCGATGGGCGGGACGAGCGGCGTGCCTGTCGCCTGGCAGGCCGGCCCGCCCCCACCGCCCGGCTCCCATCCCATGACGAGCACCTCGCCATCCCACGTGAGGCTCGCCGAGTGCCAGCTCGTAGGGCCTGGGGCCGTCGTCTGGTAGAGTACGACCGGGCTGGCCGGGTTGGTAATGTCCCACACGACGACGTTCGGCCGGCACGCGCCGACGAGCCGGTTCACGCCGACGTGCGCCGCCACGTCGTGGCAGCCGTTTTGCGACGCCGGGATGCTGTTGTTGATCACGGACGCCGCGGATGGGTTATTGAGTGGAATCTGGACGGCGACGATCCGGTTGTGCGGGCTGACGCACGTCGTCCCATATGGCGTCGGGCCGGCGAATGCCCCGCTGAAGGCGACCGACACGTACACGATCAGCCGGTTATTCGCGAGGTCGGGGACGAGCGTGTGTGTATGCGCTCCGCAGTCGGTCGGGACGGCTTTGACGAGGTTGGCAGCCGTCACCGTCCGCCAGTCGTTGGCGACGAAAATCTGAAGCCCTTCGAAGCCGGTCACGCCGATCGGCGTGTCCGTCCCCTCGCACGCGCGGCTCAAGTCGTTGTTTGGCAGCGCCTGGGGCCGGTCGACGGCGCGGACGAGGATGTTTCCCCAGACGGCGACGTCGCCCTGATTGCCGTTGCAATTCACCTGGGCGACCTCTTGTGGGTTCCCAGGCGCCGAGATGTCGATGACGCGGAAGCCGTCGTAGCGTCCCGCGAAGGCGAGGTTGCCCCAGAAGGCGAGGTCGGAGTTGGCGATGAACGGGCTTAGAGAGCCGGCCTCGAACGAGTCGCCCAACGGGTGGAGGTTCGGGGTGCGTGGGTCGTCCCGATGCGCCGTCGCGCCGGCGCCACCATTATTGGCGAGGGCTTCCGCTCCGGCGCCGGCGTTCAGGTCACGCTGAAATTCCTCATCGTCAGGACTTGGGTTCTGACCCAGGACTGGACTCACGACCATCAGCAGCAGCAACACGCTGACGGCGAGCCCGGCCAGTGCGAATGTTTTCTTGAGCATGTGTGTATCCCCCTTGGCTTGAATGCGAGGCTATGGCGATCTCTCGACTACGACTGGCCGTGCACTTGGGCCAGTCCCCACTCACATGACTCTCGATTGTGAATCAGGCTTCTGCGTCGGTCTGTCGTCTACGCGCTCATCACCTCCATTCCGTTGGAACGCACTTCAGTCACGGTCCTTGCGAAACACTCCGTGGCGAAGCCGAGTGACAACAATCAGCGGAATGTCGCCCCCGTTTTGAAATGCAAGCGACTCCGGATGAACAAGAATGAAAAGTTCGTCGCTATGTGTTGAAACGGAGAGACGGAAAGGGAGCAATTACAACTATAGTTGTCTTCATTATATATGAATTATCAGCAAATGTACATAGGAATCTGGTTAGAATATGGGGATTGTGCGAATTCCACCCTGTGATGTCACGGGGATTGACTGAGGCAGTGGAGGGCGGGAAGATTGGAAACGGGTTTGAAAAGACCTGGCAGGTCTCGGAGACCTGCCAGGTCTTGATGGCTACGGCTCGACGACGATCTTCGCCGCCATGCCGGCGCCGCCCGGCCGGGCACTCCGCCGCCGGGGCTTGTTGTCAACGTTGGCATCAACGCTTGTTATCTTGCACTGGCCACAGACCGGCAGCGATCAACATAAACGCCAAGGCGAGCAGGACAAAGCCGACTGCCTGGCCTATGACGGTGGGTGTCGCAAACCCAGTAACCGGCAGAGTGGTTGGAGGGCTGGTTGTTATAGGTGTCATCGGGTACTGAATCTCAACCGAATGGCACATCTCACGCGCTAACCAGCCGAAGCTGGTGCCGCCAGCCGGATTTACAATTTCCATCTTTATCGGCGCACTACCGTCGGCTGGAAAGAACGTCACGGTCACGTGCACAGATGGGCGCGTAATGGCAAGTCCCGGTATCTCGCCCGAATCCTTGTCTCCCGTTTGAGCCTCCCAGGACGTTACGAGGTTGCCGAGGCTGTCTCTCATCTCGTATACGCCTGCGCTGCGCGAGCCTGTGTCCCGATCTCGCCCCCGCAGAAAATTAAACCGTGCACAGGCGCTGTCCTGTTGAGCAGGCCCGACGGCGACGGCGGCAGAGGCAATTGAGGTGGTCAAGGCTGTGACAAGAACCAGCACGCCAACTAAAATCATTAGCTTCTTCATCGGGTGTCCTCCTCTTCTACGAGTGATCGCTAGCCCGCACCGGTCAAATGAGACGTAGCCGCCTGACAGCGTCGGCATCGGATGCGAATGTTGCCGTGAGCGCTTAGTCCATTCTACCACGTAGCTAGACTTGGGATGTCAAAGTGCTCCAAAGCTCCAAAAAGCAAAATCGATTATACGACAAAATATTAACAAATGTAAATAAGAATCCGGTTAGAAACATGGGGATGGTGCGAATTCCACTACGGCTCGACGACGATCCTCGCCGCCATGCCGGCGCCGCCCGGCCCGCCGTGGAACAGGCAGAAGTACAGATATTCTCCAGGCGTGTCGAAAGTGAGGGCAGCTTTGTCGTTGAGGTTGAGCGTGCCGGTGTCCTGGCTGTTGTCGTCGAGCGTGGCCGTGTGCGGCGCGTTGTCGAGATTGATGAACTCGACGGTCGTGCCCGCCTTGATCGTGATCGGCGACGGGTCGAACACAAAATCCTTCATGAGCACCTGCACGACCTGCGGCTCCGGCGTCGGCGTGGCCGTCGGCGGCAGCGGCGTGGGCGTCGGCGTCGCCTGCGCGACGACGATCGGCGCGCCGCCTTCGAGCAACGGTGCATTGTAGGCCGGGCTGGCCGCGAACTGCGCGTGCTGGTACGATGTGAAAATCGTCCCCTCGCCGGGGATCGGCTCGACCTGGCCGTCGCCGTCGGCGTCGACGCCCTCGAGCAGCGCGTCGGCCAGCGGCTGCATCTCCTCGAACAGCGCGCGCGCCGCGTCGATGTCTTGCACCTGGACGAGTTCAAGCGCCTTCGCGTTCAACTGCTCGGCCCACGTGAGCGCATTCATCGCGGCGATCCGCGTATGCTCGGCGTGCACCTTAACTTCCTCGGTCGCGTCAGGCGCCTCGACCGCCGTCTGCGCGTGGACGGCGACGGCTTCGATGTAGCCAAAGCCCAGGCTGGTAGACAAAAGGCCGTAAGTATCGCCGGGGTTGAGCGCGCGGCCATCGCCGTCGACGTCGCCGAAGTTCGCGCCGTGCAGTCCCTGAATCGCGTTGATCAGGTGCTCTGCGTGGCGGCGCACGCCGACCAGGTCCTGCGGGCCGAGCGCCAGGTCGGTCAACTGCACGTGGCTGCGCACCACTTCGGCCTGCATGCGCAGGCCCGGCAGGTAGCCGACCCTGCCCGGCGCGTCGCTCGCGCTCACCAATAGCGCGCGCAGCGCGGGCTGCGGCCCTTCGGGGATCGCCGCCGAGAACCTGATATCCGCCGACGGCTGGCTGTCGGCGTCGCCGAGGGGCTCCAGCGTCATAATGAATTCGTCATAGAGGGCGAACAGGTTCTCGCCGATCGGCGATGTGAACGAATTGCTGGCGCGGCTATCCAGGCCGACGTCCAGCAAGCCCACGCTCAGCCGGAACTCGCCCTGGTTCCCGATCAGCCAGCCGGCGTACACCAGGCCGGGCGGCGCAGGCGGCACGTTGATCAAGTCGATGTCGATCCGGTCGCTGAAAGCTTTGTCGTCGGAGATCGCCGCAATGCCGAAGACCTCACTCGGGGTTGGAACGGGCGTCGGCGGTGGCCGGGTCGGCTCAGGCGTGGCGCTCGGCGGCAGCGGCGTGGGTGTGTCGGCCACGGCCACCGGCGCAGGCGCGCCCGACGGCGCGAGGTACTTCAGGGTGAAAATCCCAAGCCCACCCACGGCGAGGAGCAGCCACACGACGATCGTGATTTGCATGAGCCGCTTGAAATTCTTGACCTTGATCCAGGACGGCAGCGCGCGCTCGAACACCATGCGAAAGACCAGATACGCGCCGGACAGCGCGGCAAGCATGCCGACGATGCCATGGCCGATCTCTAGCAGGATCAGCGGATTTGTCCCCGCCTGCGGATTTGCCGTCACTTCCGGCCCGAAGAAAGCCACCGCCATGACGAAGAGAATCATGAGCCAGTTGACCATGACGACCGTCGTCTGGACACGGCGGTGGCGGCGGAAGTCCTTGACCCGCGCGAAGCGCCAGCCGAACAGCAGCGCGACGATCATCACGACCTGTGCGGCGGCATTCAACAGCGCGCCCAGCGGTACGGGCTTGGGCAGGCCGGAGACGACGACGGTTGCCTTCAGTTGGGAGTTGCTGAGCAATTGGAACAACACGAACGCGGCGACGAGCCACAGGATGATGCCCGCCCACCCCAGTGGGCTGATCAGCGGCCTCGGCTTCTTCGGCTTCGGCGTAGACGCCTGCATGGTTCCCCTCCCGGTTGGCTTATGTGCCCCCGGCGGTGGCCGGCCGGCGGGAGCGTGGTTCGTGCGGCGGATGTCGAACTGTACTCCGAAACGGCGGCCGGCACAAATCATCACATAGCCGGCATCTCCGGCCATTCGGTCAAGGCGCGCAACATGCGCGTGCCGTGCCAGAAAAGCAGGCTCCCATCGATCAGCCGCACGCAATCGGGCGGCAGGCCGAGCGCGCGGGCGACGTCGCCGGCGTCGGTCTGTGTGAACCGATACGGCTCGTCGGGCAGCAGCACGAGACTGGGCCTGCGCGCATCCACTTCCTCCAGAGTCACACGCGGATAGCGGATGTCGCGACCTTCGGCGGACTTCGCTTCGCCGTGGCCGAGATCGGCCGCCAGCGGATAGCGCCGATCCCGATCGGCGAACACGTTGTACAGCCCGTGCGCCGCCAGCACGTCGTGCGCGTACGTATCCGCATTGAGCGTCATCCACGGGTCGCGCCAGATGGGGACGAATACCAGCACAAACGGCCGCACGTGAGAACGCCGATTACGCGCCGCTCTCTTGATCGACGCGATCATCTCGCGCGCGGCTTCACCCACGCCCAGCAGTGCGGCGATGTTTTCCAGGTCGGTCACGGCCTGCGCAATGGCGCGCGGAAAGGTGAGGAACACCGGAACGCCGCTCGCCTCGAGTGCGGCGACATCTGACCCGCGATTCTCTTCCTGATTGGCAAAGACCAGATCGGGTTGCAGCGCGCGAGCGAGGTCGAGGTTGGGGTTTTTCGTGCCGCCGACGGATGGAATGCGCGAAGCTTCAGCGGGACGAACGCAGTAGTCAGTTCGCGCGACGAGACGCTCGGCGCATCCGAAGTCGAACAACGTCTCGGTGATCGACGGCACAAGCGAGACGATCCGCCGGGGAGGAGAAGGCAGACTGAATACACGACCACGAACGTCCCGGACCTGGTCGCCAGCTTCATCCTTCATCCCTCATCCTTCACCCTTCTGGGCCAAACTTCGAACCGAGCGTGACGGTAATCTGTCCCTGTCCCCAGGTGAAGACTTCGGCGTTGGGGCCTAGCGCGAGCGCCACGTCCTCCGGGATGCCCAGCCCAAGTAGCTGAGGATGCTCGCGCAGCGCGGCGTGCAGCGCATCGGCCTGGGCGGGAGCATAGTGCGGCGCGACGATCGCGTTCGGCAACCAGCCCCAGCCCCTGAGCAGGCCAACGCCCGGATCGGACGATACACCCCAGGCGGCCAGCGCGGCTGCTCCGGCGCTCATGCCGACGATGACCGCGCCGGCCGCGTACGCCGCCGTGACGGCGTCGAGCGCCTGCGTGCCGACCATCACGTCGAGCAACTGCCGCGTGTCGCCGCCGCCGAAGTACACCAGCCCGGCGTGCGTCAACCGGCGCACGTTGGCCGGATCGTTTGCGGATGCCTGATCGTGTATGGGCACGACGTAGCCGGCGGGCGCGCCCAGGCGCGCGTAGTGCGCCAGGAACGACTCGCCGTAGTCCGGCGGGCAGCCCGCCGCCGGAACGAACGCGATCGGCGCCTCGTCCGTCATCGCCTCAATTGCGCGGCGATCGATGGCATCGGTCGTGTTCCATCGTCCACCGCCGACGAGCACCAGCCACCCATTTCCTGTTCGCCAGCGCAGAGGACCGGCCTGAGTCATCACCCTGCTCACGCGGGTTCAGTTCCTTCAGTTCCTTGTTAGACAACGGGAACTCAAGGAACTGAAGGAGTTCCATCCCTCTCCTGACCAGATAGATACCTGGCCGCCGACTGCGCGAGAATCGCGACGCCGAGCGGCATCACGTCCTCGTCGATGTCGAAGCGCGGGTTGTGGTGCGGCGCATTGAAGCCCCTCTCGTCGTTGCGCGAGCCGAGGAAGAAGAAGCAGCCCGGCACGCGCTTGAGGAACTCGCTCATGTCTTCCGCGCCCATGGTGAACTGCTCGGGCGCGACGCGATCCGCGCCGAGCACGTCGCTCGCGTCGGCGCGCACGAATTCGGCGACGCGTGCATCGTTGACCGTCGTCGACGTGATCGGCGTCAGCTCCACAGTCGCCGTCGCGCCCATCGACCGCGCGGTGTCCTCCGCCACCTCGCGTATGCGGCGCATGATCAATTCCTGTACGCCGTCGTCGAACGAGCGGTACGTGCCGATCAGCTCGGCGCTGTCGGCGATGACGTTAAAGGCGTCGCCGGCGTGGAAACTGCACACACTGACGACGGCCGTCTGGCGCGGCTCGACGTTGCGCGCGACGATCGTCTGCAGCGCATTCACGATGGCCGAGCCGGCCAGGATCGCGTCGATCGCCTTCTCCGGCTGCGCGCCGTGCCCGCCCTTGCCCTGCACCTTGATCTTGAGGATGCCGGCCGCGGCCATGATCGGCCCCGCGCCGACGCCCGCCTGGCCGACCGGCATTTCGTTCCACACGTGCAAGCCCATCGACACCACCGCGCGCGGGCCTTCCAGCGCGCCGTCGTTGATCATCGCCAGCGCGCCGTTGCCGCCTTCCTCGGCGGGTTGGAACACGAACTTGACCGCGCCACGCAGCCGATCGCGATGCTTCGTCAGCAATTGGGCGATGCCCATGCCGATGGCGGTGTGCGCATCGTGGCCGCAGGCGTGCATCACACCCGGGTTCTGCGACACGTAGTCGGTGCGGTTCGCTTCGTGGATCGGCAGCGCGTCCATGTCGAAGCGCAGCATGACGGCCGGGCCGGGCTGCGCGCCGTCGAGCACGCCGATCACGCCGGTCTTGCCGACGCCGGTCTGCACCTCCAGGCCGAGATCGCCGAGATGCTTCGCGACGATACCCGACGTGCGCACCTCCTGGTAGGCCAGCTCAGGATGCCGGTGGAAGTCGCGCCGCCACGCGACGAGCTGCTCTTTCATCGCGAGCGCTTCGGATTTGAAGTCGATAGATGACATGGCTCCCCTTTCAGACTTCGGAAGTCTTCTGGCCCATTCTCGCCGGCAGTGATACCCGGCATCCGAGTCATTGCGCAGGCGAGATGGCAATTTGAGACTTCCGAAGTCTTGTCACTGCCTGGCTAAAATGTGTAGCGATCCAGATCGCGGCCGACGAAGACATCGCCGCCGAATATCTTGTTTGCGGCGAGCCGCTGGGCCTCCAGGTCGTTCACGGCCGGCGACAGATGCACGAGCACCAGGCGCTTCACACCCGCCGCGCTCGCCACCTCGGCTGCGCCTTCGGCGGTGCTGTGAGTCGGATACGCGCCAGTCGCTTCGTGCACGAGCAGATCGGCGCCCTGCGCCAGCGCGCGAATGCCGGGCGACGGCTCGCCGTCCGCCCCGTAGACCAGTGTGCCGCCGCCGTGCACGTCGCGCGCACGCACGCCGATTACCGGCACGCTGTGCTTTCCAGGCGCGGCCGTCAGCTCGAAATCGGCGCCCGTCGCGATCGGCGCGCCGATCACGAGTGGCACTGCGTGCCACTGAAGATCGGGCAGACCGTTCCACGCGCTCGTGTCCCACTGCGCGAAGGCGCGGCGGACGACGTCGATCGCCTCGGCCGGGCCGTGCACGGGCAGCGGCTCGCGCCGCCCGGCCAGCCACAGCATCTCGACCAGGAGTGGGAAGCCGGAAGTGTGATCGGGATGTGAATGCGTCAAGATCAGGCGCTCGATCGACGCCGGCGGCACGCCCAGGCGCTGCAACTGGCGCACCGGATTCGAGCCGCAGTCGATCAGAACCGTCGAGCTGGCCCCCCGCAGCGCCAGCATCGTCGGCTCGCGGCTGCCGTCGTTCAGCGCAGCGCCCGTCCCCAGCAGTAGAAGCTCGGCCATGCGCTCCTCATAGGGATCAGTAATCAGTGACCAGTGGCCAGTGATCAGTGGCCAGTGATCAGTGATTACTGATTACTGCCAACTGATTACTGATCAGTCGTCAGGCCAACACCAGCCGCTTGAACATCTCGACAAAGATTCCATCTCGACTGAATCTTGCGCGCATGCGCTGCTCGAGGCCATCCGGGTCCTTGATCTGGCTCTTGTGCTCGCGAAGCGCGCGCAGCTTGACATCGAAGGTGTCGGTCACGTCGATGACGGTGTCCGGCTCGGCTGCACCGGCGATGTAGACTTCTTTCACCTGATGCGGCTCCAGACCCTCGGAGAGCAGCTCGGTGAAGTACATGCGGTTGCCCGCGCCGGGCATGATGGCGTCCAGCGCGATCTGGCCGGCGGCGCGATGGTCGGGATGGTTGATCGTGCCGAACGGGGTGATGACGCGCGTCGGGTCGCACGTTACGACGACGTCGGGCTTGAACTTACGGATCTCGCGCGCGACGCGCAGCCGCGTTTCGAGCGTCGCTACCAGCTCGCCGTCGGGATAATTCAGCCACACCAGGTCGGCCACGCCGAGGACGCGCGCCGCGTTCGTCTGTTCCTCGTGACGAATGGCGCACAATCGATCGTGCGTCATGTCCGGGTCGTCGCTGCCCTTGTCGCCGCAGGTGAGCATGCAGTAGCGGATGTGCCTGCCCTCCCGCGCCCACTTTGCGATCGTCGCGCCACAGAAGAATTCGGGATCGTCCGGGTGCGCCAGAATGACGAGAATTCTATCGAGGGTACGAGGTCGCTCGTCGGACAAAATGCCCTCCCTTTATCATCGCCAGTTCGGCTAACTTTCTTGCTTCTTTTCCCAGCGCCGCTTGGCTCGTCTGAAATACTCTATCCGCTCATGGATCTTCCCAATCTCCTTCGGATAAAACTCGAGCATGACGTTGCACAACTCAATCATCCATTTCTTGCGAGAATAGCCTTCGTTGATATTGATAACATTCGCGTTGGCTATCTGTATCTGTCCCCATCCCAGCGCTCCAATCGTCAGGCAATCCCAGGAGAGAAACTCGATCGGAACAAAATGCGCCCGTTCGGCCTTGACCTTCGTCCCTTCGATAGCGTATTTCACGAACAACACAACGAAGTAGTTTTCGTCATCCTCGTAAAATCGAGCAAGCCTCTCGACCGAGGTCAAGTTTGGCATATTGAAATGCGTTCCAAGCCTGTGCGTCTTTACATCAACGACGTAATAAAGGCCATCCCTGTCGGTAAACGCCAAATCAGCCATGGCTCGGCGAGCAAAAGCAGCCGAATACTCGGCGCACAACTTACCAAGAAGTGACTGGAATTGGTCAGAGAGGATTGTTTGAATCGCATCGCCTACTGCCCGAGTGCTTGCCGCCGTCCGCGTGGAGACAAAATCTGGCTGTGAATTCAGAAGCTTGACAATCGCTTTTTGGATCGCCTTATATCTGCCGGTGTGGAAAATCCGACTTTTGCTCATTCGCGTTCCTTGTCGAAACCTTGACCAAAGAGCGGCAAGACACTTTGCCCGCTCCTCTTTCTTAAAGCCCACCTGCGATCCTGAAGCGAGTTTCGCTCCCAGAACACTCCTTCGGCGTAACCCTGTATGCTCTTGTCGTATTTGGCCATCGCAAGCCGTTTCTCTGCCAGACAGCAGTATGCCGGGTCAATCTCGATGCCTACATACCTTCGACTAAGTTTCTCCGCCACAACAGAGGTTGTTCCCGAACCTAGAAACGGGTCGCACACTAAGTCACCCGGTTTGGAGCTGCCTAAGATGATTTTCGCCACAAGTTTCTCCGGTTTTTGTGTTGGATGATCTGTATTCTCTGGCATCGACCAAAAGGGCACCGTCAAGTCCGTCCACACGTTTGATGGATGTGTGAGACGATAATTTCCACTTTCGGTCTTGTCCCAATCTTTTGGGTTGCCCTCCGAATCCGTGTATGGCGCCATCACACGGCGCCTCAGCTTCACAGCATCCACGTTAAATGTGTACGTCTCTGACACGGTGCAGAACCAAATATCTTCGGAGCAGTTTTTCCAGTTCGCCTTTGCTCCCCTTCCTTTTTCGCGCTCCCATGTGATTCGGTTTCTGACGATCAGGTGTTCCTCTGCAACATGATGAATCGCCGCGGAAGATCGCCAGTCGCCGCAAATATATACCGAAGCAGTCGGCTTGAGCGTCCTTAACAGTTTAGGGAACCATGATTCAAACCAATCTCGATACTCCGCAGTCGAGCGCTCGTTGAACGCAGTGGTATTAAAGGACTTCGTCAGATTATAGGGAGGATCGATAAACAGTAGATCGACAAAGGAAGCAGGCAACCAATCGAGAACCTCAAACAGGTCCTGGTTGATCGTCTTGTTTTCCAAATCTGGTGCACTGGTCGGTCCAGAGAGTTTGAGCAGTTTCTTCTGGTAGAAAGTGACCTCATCGGTCGAAAGGGTAATTGTTCTGTTTCTTGGCGCTCGTGCCTTCTCGGTTAGTTCGCGCATTGCCAACCACCCTTCGCACAGCTTGCGATTACAACGAAACACCATCTCAGTGGGGCTTTTGTCACCACTCCCCTACTCCACTCGGCAGCTTCTTGCCCGGGTTCATGACGCCGTTGGGATCGAAGATTCGCTTGATCGCCTGCATCGCCTCAAGCGCGATCGGATCGATGGCGCGCCGCAGATAGTCGAGCTTGACGATTCCGACGCCATGCTCGCCCGTGATCGAGCCACCCAGGTCGATCGTCACGTCGAAGATCGCTCCGGAGGCGGCCTGGACGCGCTTCATCATCTCGCCGTCGCGGCGATCGCACAGAATCGTCGGGTGCAGGTTGCCGTCGCCGATGTGACCGAACAGCGCGACCGTCAGATCGTGCTCGGCGGCAATGCGCCGAAGGCGCTCGACCATGCGCGGGATATGCCCGCGCGGCACGACGATGTCTTCGCCGAGCCGGTCGTGCGCCAGCCGGATCAGCGCCGGGCTGACCGCGCGCCGCGCTTCCCACAGCGCCTCGGCCTCGACCGCATCCCGCGCTCGGCGCACCTCGCTCGCGCCGGATCCATGCAGCAGCGCGGTGATCGTATCGATGTCGCGCTCGACCTGCTCGCCATCGCCGTCCACGGCGACCAGCAGCACGGCGTCGCCGTCAAGGGGCAGCCCGGCGCTCGCAGAACGGCTCTGATAGTAGGCGTCGACGGCGCGCACGACGATGCGGTCCATCAGCTCGGTCACCAGCGGCACGATGCCCGACGCTAACATCCTCCCGACTGCCTCACACGCATCGGCGATGCGCGGAAAAGCCGCCAGCGCAGTAGCCTCGGCCGCGGGCTTCGGGATCAGTTGCAGCGTGATTTCGGTGATGGCGCCGAGCGTGCCCTCCGAGCCGACGAGCAACTGCGTCAGGTTGTAGCCGGCGACGTCCTTGATCGTGCGGCGGCCGGTGCGCATGACGCGCCCGCCGGGCAGCACGACTTCGAGCGCCAGGACGTAATCGGCGGTGACGCCGTACTTCAGGCAGCGCGGCCCTCCCGCGTTCGTGCTGACGTTCCCGCCGATCGTGCACATGTGCAGCGACGCCGGATCGGGGGGATAGAACAGGCCGCGCTTTTCGACTTCCTTCTGCAGCGCGGCCGTCACGACGCCCGGCTGCACGACGGCGACCGAATCGGCGGCGGAGATGTCGAGTATCTTGTTCATCCGCGCCAGGTTCAGGCACCAGCCGCCTTCGACCGCCACCGCGCCACCCGCCAATCCAGTCGCCGCGCCGCGCGGCACGACGGGGATGCGCTCGCGGTCGGCAATGCGCAAGCTCTCGGCGACGTGCCGGGTCGTTTCGGGATGCAAAACGACGGCGGGGCGGCCCTCCGCCCACGCGCCGTCGTACGCATACACGATCAGTTCGGCCGGATCGGTCGAGACGCGCTCGGCGCCGATCGCCGCCCGCAACTCATTCAGCGGCGCCGATCGCCGCCCGCAACTCATTCAGCGCCGCCGTCGCCGCCATCGCCCGAGCCTGACGATTGACTCTTGCGCTTCTTCTTCGCGTGGCCGCACGTGCAGCCCTTGCCTTCGCCGCACGGCGAGGCCGCCTTCTTCTGAAACGCCTCCAGCTCGGCCAGCGGCTGGATGTCTTCGCGGTGCACCACGAAGGTCGCCTCGCCGATCTGCACGAGCGCCGACTCTTTCAACGGCAAGAGATCGACGACTTTGCCGGCGCCGTGCGGCGTGCCGACCTCTTTGCCGCGCCTGGGCAGCGTTCTGCGCGCATCCACGTATTGCTCGTACTCGTAAATCAGGCAGCAGCGCAGCCGGCCGCACATGCCGGTGATTTCCTGCGGGTTGAGCGAGATGCCCTGCTCCTTCGCCATCTTGATCGAGATCGGGCTGAACTCGGTGAGGAACGCCGAGCAGCAGCGCACCTCCAGCCCGCACGCGCCGCTGCCGCCGATGATCTTGGCCGCGTCGCGCGGACCGACGAGACGCAGCTCGACCTTGGCCTTGAACGAGCGCTGGAGGTCTTGCTGCAGCGTGCCCAGCTCGGGTCTCTCTTCCTCGGCCGTGTACAGGAACGCCAGCCGCGATCCGTCGAACGCGTATTCGGCTTTCACGATTTTGACCGGCAGCCCCAGCTCCTTCACTTTCTCGCGGCCAATGACCATCGCTTCGGTCTCTTTTTGTGTCCAGTAGTGCCGGACCGCGAGATCGCGGTTGGTGGCGATCCGGTCGATCGCCTTGAAGGGGCCGTCCGCGTCGCCGTGCTTGGGCGGGTCGAACGTGGCGACCTCGCCCATCTGCCGCCCGCGCGACGTGGTGACGATCACCCAGTCGCTCTTGCGCAGATCGGGAAACCTTGTGGCGTCAAAGTGGTAAATCTTGCCGACCGGCATGAAGCGCACGCCGACGAGGGTCTGCTCACGGTGAGGAATTTCTGTGACAGGTGCTTCCATAGTTTAGTTCCGTGCGGATGGTTAATTGCGTGATTACGTAATCACGTGATCACGTGATCACGTGTCACGTGTCACGTATCCCTTTGCTCCAGGCTTTCGAGAATCACCTCGGTAATATGCTTCACGGCAACCGGCAGCTTATGCCACCGCCTGCCCCATTCCAATTGTATCAAACATCCCGGATTGGCGCTAACGACGACGCCGGCCCCGGTCGACGCGACGTCGGCCATCTTGCGCTCGAGGAGCGCCTTCGACATAGTCGGGTGCGTCAGGTTGTAGATGCCGGCGCTTCCGCAGCAGCGCGTCGCATCCGGCAGATCGCGCACTTGGACGTTCTTCAGGCGCGCAAGCAGCGCGCGCGGCTGGCGGTGCACGCCCTGCACGTGGGCAAGGTGGCAGGGTTCGTGGTACGTCACAACCCGATGCGGAGTGCCGACTTCGGTCGGCTCATCGGGTAGGCTGAAGCCTGCACTCCGATCGTCTGGTATGATTTCAGTTAGCCACTCTGTGATGTCGCGCACCTTCGACACGAATCGACGCGCGCGTAAGGCCCAATCGGAATCGTCGCTCAGCAGATGCGCGTACTCCTTCAGGAAACCGCTGCACGCGGCGCAGTCGGCGACGATCGCGTCCAGATCGCCCAGCCGCTCGAACGCCTCGATATTGCGCCGTGCGAAGGCTCTCGCCTTGTCTTTCATGCCTTGATCGTCGTGCGGCGCGCCGCAGCAGGCTTGATCTGCCGGCGTCACGACTTCACAACCGAAGCGCTGCATCAGCGCGATCGAGGCGCGGCTGGCATCGGCAAATGCCACGTTCATGACACAGCCTAGGAAGAAGCCGACACGCTGGGTAGTCAGATAGTCGAGTGGTCGGGTGGTCGAGTGGTCGAGTAGTCGCGTGGTCGCGTGGTCGGGTGGTCGAGTGGTCGAGTAGTCGAGTAGTCGAGGGGTCGGGTGGTCGGGGCGTTTGTTGCTTGGATGGCTGGCAAGCTCAGGTCGAATCGGATTGCATAGAGTCGGAGCCATTTGAACGAGGTCACGAAAGACAGGGCCAATCTTTGGGATCCAGCCAAGGAGGATCGTGCCAAGCTGATCGAGTTTGAGCTTCTGGATGAGCCGCAGCGGCGCGGTGAAGACTTCGGCGCGGCGGGGCGACGTGAGGACGACATTCAGCGCGAAGCGGATGAGCCAGTTGCGGCGATGCATGTGCTCGACGGCGGCGCGCCCCTGGACGATCGACTCGCCGATGGGGATGCCCGCCGGGCACACGGTGTTGCAGGCGCGGCAGTCGAGGCAGTGATACAGGTGCTCCTCGACGCGCGGATGTGCCAGGCCAATCTTGCCGTCCTCGACGGCGCGCAGCAGGTTGAGCCGCCCACGCGGGGATTGCGTCTCGAGCGTCGTCTCCTGGTACGTCGGACACACGGGCAGGCAGCGGCCGCAGCGGATGCAGTCGGTAAGTGCGTCGTAATCGGGCAGGTCCAGGCCGAAAGTTTTCTGACCCGATATCGGCTCGAACAGCGCCTGGGTGCTCATTTCAGATCATGACTCGGTCTTCACCACGAAGGCACGAAGACACCAAGAACATATCGATAACTCCAAACTCCAAAGTTCAAACTCCAAAGCCGACGATCGTAACTCACTTTCCAACTTCGTGCCTTGGTGTCTTTGTGGTCTAGAACAGCCACCCATCTGAATGCTTACCCTTGACTTGGGAGATGAGTTGTCATAGACTCTGATACATGCCCAATCATACCTCGTATTGACATCAGCACAAGGGTCCCGGTCATGCCTAAACGCAAGCCCGACGCCGACACACTAATCGAAAACATCCTCGAAAGCCATGACCCGGAAGTTCGCGCGCTCGTGGAGCACCTGCGCAAGATCATCCGCGAGACCGTCCCCGATGCGACAGAATCGGCTCACCCGGTCTGGCACAGCATCGGCTACCGCCACCCGGAAAGCGGCTACTTCTGCGGCATCTTCCCGCAGAACGATGGCGTAAATCTTGCGTTCGAGTTCGGCGTGCTGCTGCCCGATCCCGGCGGCCTGCTGGAGGGCGACGGCAAGCAGGTCAGATACGTGCGTATCAGGCGCGACAAGGATATCCGAGTCCGCGCGCTGAAGAAACTGCTGCTCGCGGCGATCGATCTGCCGGCGAGCAGAGATGTGAAGCTGGGACTTATTCGGTCATCGGCTAGACCAGTATCGGAAGACGATTGACTCGTAGTGGCGACTTCAGTCGCTGCCCATGCCTCACGCCCACTTCCGCTTCTACGAAGAGCTTAACGACTTTCTCCCGCCGGGCAGGCGCAAGGTGACCTTCGTCCACGCGTGGAAGGGCACCGCCTCGGTGAAAGACATCGTCGAATCGCTGGGTGTGCCTCACACCGAGGTGGATCTCATCCTCGCCAACGGCGAGTCGGTCGACTTTGCCTATCGACCGAAAGACGGCGACCGGATCAGCGTCTACCCGATGTTCGAATCATTCGACATCTCGCCGGCCCAGCGGCTGCGCCCGCGCCCGCTGCGTGAGCCGCGCTTCGTGCTCGACGGCCACCTGGGCCGTCTCGCCAGGTATCTGCGCATGCTGGGCTTCGATACACTGTGGAGCAACGACGCCGACGACGAGAAGCTGGCGCACATCTCGCAGCAGCAAACGCGCACCTTGCTCACGCGCGACCAGGGGCTTCTCAAGCGGAAGGACGTGACGCGCGGCTACTGGGTGCGATCGACCGCGCCGCGGGAGCAATTGAGAGAGGTGTTGGAGCGCTTCGATTTGTATCGCGCCGCGACACCCTTCACCCGCTGCATGGCGTGCAATGGTCTGCTGCGATCCGCCACGCTCGAAGAGGTCAAGGAGCGCCTGCCCCCTCGCACGGCTCTCTATTACCACGAGTTCTGGCAGTGCGAGCGGTGCGCGAAAGTGTATTGGGAGGGACCGCACGTGCGGCGCATGGAGAAGCTGCTGCAGGAGGTGTTGGGGAGTTCCGCCGTTGCATAAGCCTCATGTATCGAAGCGCCCGCTCGTACAGCGCGTGTAGAATGGCATTTTGTACCTTTATCGTAAAATACACTGGCAAGCAGGAATTTGCCATCCGGCGAGAAAGCGGCACCAAATGCGCCGCCCGGATGACCGGCGAAGCGGAGCAAAATAGCGGCGCTCACGTTTGGTTTGAATATGCTCATGTGAGAGGTATAATCGACAGCATGGAACACGGCCCGATGACCAACCGGAGCCAGCTCCGCCTGCCGGGCATCGACCAGCGCAGGCGTGTTCCAATGCGCGCTATCCGTGCGATCGCGAATATCATTGCCGAGAAGTTTGACCCGGAGAAGATCGTCCTCTTCGGCTCGCACGCCTACGGTCATCCCAAGCCGTGGAGTGACGTGGACTTACTGATCGTCATGGACGCACCGCTTGGCGAATGGCCGCTTACCGAAGCGATAAGAGAGTCTCTGCCCCCTCGTTCTTTCGGTCTGGATATCCTTGTCCGCTCGCAGGCCGAGATAGACCGGCGAATCGCCATCGACGATTGGTTTTTAGAGGAAGTGATGAGCAAAGGCAAAGTACTCTATGAAAGAGATAATAGCGGAGTGGGTACGCAGGGCCGAAAACGACTTCGACGTCGCACATCTGGCTAGGGCACGAGAGGAGTCTCCGATTACTGATGCCATCTGCTTTCACAGCCAGCAATGTGCCGAGAAGTATGTCAAAGCTTTTCTCCAAGAGAACCGGATTCGCTTTCCCTATCTGACAAATTCAAAGCGCTGATCCTCGCCGCCACATCCTTCGCGATCTTTTTGAACATTTGCGCCGCGGGCGAATCGGGATACTGCGCGACAATCGGCTTACCCGCATCGCTGCCCTCGCGGATGTTCGGGTCGAGCGGAACCGCCCCCAGGAACGGCACGCCCAGCCGCTCGGCTATGCGCCGGCCACCGCCCTCGCCGAAGAACACGATCGTCTGGCCGCTCGCGGGGTCGGTGTACAGCCCCATGTTCTCGACGATGCCAAGAATGTCGACAGGGTTGTTCAGGATGTCAAAAACCTCTGCGCCCAAGCGCTATCTTGCTCGCCCAAAGGCGGGACGGGGGGCTGAGAATAGTCGAGCCGCAAGTCGAAGCGCGTCCGCTCGTACAGCGCGTGCAGAATGGCATTCAGATCGACGGGCGGCTCGTCGTCGCCAGGCAGAAGTGGGAGCGGAAATAGGGGAATAGGCTGACGCAGGTTGAAGACATACAATTGCGCATGCGGCCGCTGGTGACCCCGGCTGACCAGGATGCGATAATCGCTGCGCACTTTCTTCCCCGTCACCGGCATCGGTTCGCCGGCCCGCAACAGGTCCACCTCGACCAGGGTGGTGCCGGTGCGGAAGACGCTGTCGCGCTTTTGCTCGTACTGGCGGCGGCCTTCGTCGTGGAGCTTGTTGGCAGGCGAGAGAAGCTCCAGGATGGTGACCAGCTTGCCCGTGCCGACTTCGTAGACTTCCAGGAAGTTCTCGGTCGGCTTGTCATTCATCGGCACGTCCACTTCGAGGATGCCAGCCTCGGCCAGGGGCATTTGGGCGGGAGCGGGTTGCGGTCGCTGAGAAACAACGGCAATGTCAGGACGACCGATGAATACAACATCATCCGGCTTGAGCAGATACGCTCGCCGCCCTAGAGCGATGTAGTAACGCGGTGCAACTCGTGGCGTCAGATCATCCGCAATCGCGGCGATCAGCCTGTTATGCACATCCGGCCACAGCGACGGATGTTCCAGATAGGGATCCATTCCGGGAAAAGGCGAGCGCATGACACTATTCTACCCCGATCAAAAATAAAAAGCCACTAGCGCGTGACTTTGATCGACGAAGTGAAATCACCCATAGGTACTGGAACACAACAATCGGACACCAGATGGCCTTTTTGTACCAGGCTTTGTATTCCTTGATTCCCGTCCATCGGGATAAACTCTTGTCTCATTTCCATCACGGGAGAGGGGTGATACACTGAAACCATGAGAGGCGTGTCCAGCATCGAAGATGCTCCACAGTTGGACAAATGCCTTCAACGGATCAAGATGGTTGAGGTTTATAGTCTAAGGAGACTGTCACGATGATCGACAATACGCACTTCCAAGCCTTCGAGGAACGTTTCGAGCGACTGGCGACAGCCATTGTCGTAACTCTCCTCGCAACATCCATCCTCGGTTTCGTGCTCCTCCTCATCGACTTGCCATAGACCACGGTTCTCGAATCCCTAAGCGACTGTCCTAAAATCCGTGGTTGACGCATCCCTATGCCTCAACAGGGGGTATAGGGATGCCCGCTAGGCATCACGATAGATTCAACACGCTGATTCTCGCGGCGACTTCTTTCGCGATCTTCATGAACATCTGCGCCGCCGGCGAATCGGGGTGCTGCACGACGACCGGTGTGCCACCGTCGCCGCCGATGCGCACGTTCGGATCGAGCGGGACGGTCCCCAGGAAAGGCACGCCCAGCCGCTCGGCCATGCGCTTGCCGCCGCCCTCGCCGAAGAACGAGATCGTCTGCCCGGTCTTCGGATCGGTATACGGCCCCATGTTCTCGACAATGCCGAGGACGTCGACCTCCAGCTTCTCGAACGTGGCAAAACCCTTCACCGCGTCGGCGAGCGCGACTTCCTGTGGCGTGGTGACGATGATCGCGCCAGTGAGCGGGACCGACTGCGCGAGGGTAAGCTGCGCGTCGCCGGTGCCCGGCGGGAGATCGATGATCAGGTAATCGGGGTTGCCCCAGTCGACGTCGCCGAGGAACTGGCGGATCGCCGAGTGAATCATCGGCCCGCGCCAGATCACCGGCTGGTCAGGCGGGACGAGGAAGCCCATGCTCATGACGCGCAGCCCATGTGCATAAGCCGGGATGAGCCGGCCGTCGCGCGGCTTGGGCATGCTGTCGATGCCGAGCATGATCGGGACGTTCGGCCCGTAGATGTCGGCGTCGAGCAGGCCCACAGTCGCGCCGGTCTGCGCCAGCGCGACGGCGAGATTGACCGCAACCGTCGTCTTGCCGACGCCGCCCTTGCCGCTCGATACGGCAATCGTGTTCTTGAACTGCCCGCCAAGCTGGCCGGCGATGCGCTGGTCTTCGGGTACTTTCGAGTCCCATTTGATGTCGATCTCTTTCACGCCTGGCAGCTTGCCCAGCTCCGCCTTGGCGTCCCTGTCTAACACGTCGGTCAGCGGGCAGGCCGGCGTCGTCAGCACGATCGTGAAGCCGACCTTGCCGCCGTCGATCTTGAGATCCTGAATCATGCCCAGCGACACGATGTTTCGCCCCAGCTCGGGTTCTTTCACCCGGCTCAGCGCCTCGATCACTTGTGCTTCAGTCACATTCGCCATGCTTTACTCCCGATGCGCGTAAGCGTTCAGAAGGTGTCAACGAATGCCTTCGGCGCAACGAATCAACGAATCTCGGCTGCGCTGCATTCGTTGTCTTTTGCTCCACAGGGTGCGCGCAGACGCAGGAGCGCCCATATCCGTTGATTCGTTGCCCATTCGTTGACACCGTGCGCTCGACCATCTGAGCGGTTACCCGATGCGCCATCGCTTCGCGACAATACCGCCCTCGACCGGAACTCGCAATCGCATCCGGCGAGGGCGGAAAAAGGGCCGACTTCGTAACCACTCAGCCGTCATTGCGACCCCGCTGAGAAGCGCGGGGCAGGTGAGCGTCGTTTGCGACGAAGCAATCTCCTTCATAGATGGCTATGCTTGCTGATTGGCGCGGAGATTGCTTCGCAAAAAGCGCTCGCAATGACGACGGCTGAGTAGTTACCCGACTTCCAGATATAGCTTTCGCCAGAGTACACTCAGGAAGATGCACCTTGAGTCGGCGGCTGCGGGGCAGCCGCGGCCGCTTTCGCCGCGGCGGCGGCCTTGGCCTTCTCCTCGGCCTGTCTCTTCTTCTCGGCTTCCTTCGCCGCCTTCTCGGCCAGCTCCACCCGCTCGCGCGCCCAGTCGGTCGGGTGGATCGCCGCGTGATACGTATCGGGCTTGGTCAGCTTCTGCTTGTCGAAGACGAGCGTCTGAAAGCGCTCGAACGTCGCGATCTCGTAGTCGTGATCCATCTTGATTGCGTCGAACGGGCAGAACTCGGCGCAGAACCCGCACTGCATGCAAATCGTCGTGTCGATGTAGAACTCGGCGGGCTGCGGAACGGGTCGCTTGGTGACCGGGTCGTTGGTGCGCACGATCCAGATGCACTGCGGCGGGCAAACCTTGGCGCAGATGCCGCACGATGTGCATTTGTCGTCGTTCGCCGTCGTGTCGTAGATCAGGAACGGCAGGTAGCGGAAGTTCTCCGGCACGGGCAGCTTCTCTTCGGGGTACTGCACGGTGAATACACCCTTCGCCTTTGGCCCCTGCCGCTGCATCAGCGCTTTTTCGTTGTAGTAACGCCCGCCGCGAAACAGATAGGCGATGTCGTCCACGTACGTTGCGACGAAATGCTTGAACGTCACACCCAAACCCCTGAGCACTCCGGTTCCGAACATAGTGGTTTCCTCCAGCGCCTTGGAGCCTATCCGAAAACGTAGCCTAGCCCCTCGTGGGCGGCTACGGGGTTTTCGGATAGTTATTACGGCTATCGATCGGTTTCGCCCAGCACGATGTCGATACTGCCGAGGATGATGACCGTGTCGGCGACCTTGTACCCGACACACATCCGCTCCAGGGCTGTCAGGTTGATAAACGAAGGCGCCCGGATGTGATAGCGATACGGGTTCGCCGACCCGTCCGACACGACGTAGAAGCCGAGCTCACCCTTCGGGTTCTCGACGCGCCCGTAGGCCTGACCGGCGGGCACGCGCTGCGAATACTGCTTCTTGCCGGCCTGGATCTCGCCTTCGGGAATCTGGTCGAGCGCCTGCTGCAGGATGCGCACCGACTGGCGCATTTCGTCGATGCGGATGAGATAACGATCGTACACGTCGCCGTTGTAGCGCACGGCCACGTCGAACTGGAAGCGATCGTAGATCGAATACGGCTCCGCGCGTCGCACGTCGTACGGCACGCCCGATGCGCGCAGCACTGGCCCGGCTGTGCTGTAGGCGATGGCGTCTTCGGGCGACAGGTAGCCGACGCCCATGCAGCGCGACCGGATGATCTCATTGCCAGACAGGAACGTGTCGAGATGATCGATCTTCCTGGGCAGCCGCTCGAAGACGATCTCGCGGCACTTCTCGAGCCAGCCGGGCGGCACGTCGAGCGCCACGCCGCCGAAGCGCATGTAGTTGCACATCATGCGGCTGCCCGCCGCCGCTTCGAACAGGTCGAGAATCAATTCGCGCTCTTCGATGGCGTACAAGGCGGGCGTGAAGAACGCGCCCAGGTCGTTCAGCAAGAAGCCGATGGCCCAGTTGTGATTGGCGATGCGCGTCAGCTCGACCATGATCACGCGCAGATACTCGGCGCGCTCGGGCGGCTTGACGCCGATCAGCTTCTCGACGGTCAGGGCATAGCCGAGGTTGTTGCTCATCGAAGAGATGTAATCGAGCCGATCGGTGTAGGGCATGTTCTGAATGTAGGTGTTGCGCTCGCCGATCTGCTCGTGGTTGCGGTGCAGGTAGCCGACGACCGGCTCCAGCTCTCGGATCGTCTCGCCGTCCAGCCTGACGACCATGCGGAATACGCCGTGCGTCGAAGGGTGCTGCGGGCCGAGATTGACGACGAGCTGATCCGTCTTCAGCCCGGCCGCGGCGTCGCCATTTGCGCCGGAGACCGGCACCGTCAGCGGCTGCCCTTGCACGACTTCAACCTGGCGCATTCGCTCGTAGACGGCGGCGTCAGCTTCTTCGACAAAGGAGGTCGGATCGAAATCGGCCGGATAGCTCACGTTGTCGGCCCACGGCACGCGGTCTTCCGCCCGGTTGTGATACCCACCGGGCCAGCGGCTGTCAAACGGCTTGTTGTCTTGTTCGTAATAGGCTTCGCGCCAATCCTTGCGCATCGGGTGGCCGTGGAAGCCTTCCCACATCAGGATGCGCTTGAGGTTCGGATGGCCCTCGAACTTGACGCCAAACAGGTCCCAGGCTTCGCGTTCCTGAAAGTCGGCGCCCGGCCACACCGAGGTCAGCGAAGGCAGCACGGCGTTGTCGCGCGGCGTCCTGGCCTTGAAGACCAGCGGGCCGCCGCCTTTGTCGATCGAGAAGGCGTGATACACCACTTCCATCTGGCCGTCCTTGACGTAGTCGACGGCCGTGATGCTGGACAGATAGCCGTAGCCTAAATCGTCGCGAATGGTTTTCGCCGCCTCGACGAGATGCGCCGGGTCGATCGTGACGCCTTCGAAGTCGGCAGGCTCGACGGCGTCGCCGAACTTCTCTTTCAGCGCGGCGAGCGGGCCGGTCAACTCGGCGGCAGGAGCGGTGGTTGGGTTTGCCATGAGGACCTCGGCTAACCTTGCGAAGGTTCCGGAACCTTCGCAAGGTTGGAACGGATTTCAGGAACGCGCCGCACGTCGATGAGATCAGGTCCTAGGACGGGAACTGGAATCGCTTCGCCGGCATCTTTCTTGTACCACGACACCGTGCGAATGCTCTGCTTCTCCATCTTCTCGTGCAGCTTGAGCAAGCCGTTGAGCAGGGCCTGCGGTGTCGGCGGGCAGCCAGGCACGTACACGTCGACTGGCAGTAATTTGTCGATGCCGGAGACGACGTTGTAACCCTCTTTGAACGGGCCGCCGCCCGTGGCGCACGCGCCCATCGACAGGACGTACTTCGGCTCGGCCATTTGGTTGTACAGACGCACGATCTGAGGCACCATCTTCTTCGTCACCGTGCCGGAAACGATCATCAGGTCCGCCTGGCGTGGGCTGGCGCGCATGAGGCCCATGCCGAAGCGGTCTAGATCGAAGCGGCCCGCCGCCGTGCAGATCATCTCGATGGCGCAGCACGCCAGGCCGAACATCAGCGGCCAGACGCTGCGCTTCCGTCCCCAGTTGTACAGCTTATCCAATGTCGTGATGAAGACGTTGTTCTGCAGCTCGGGGGGCACTATCGGATCGTTGACGGGCGTCCTTTGTTCATTCGCGTCGGTCATCGTGAGGTGACCTCCTCATACCATTCCTTTTGAATGTCTTCCAACAGGTTCAGACTGGTCACGCTTGTGTCGTCCGCAAACTGCGGCAGTTCTACGACCCACCGATGAAGCGTCTCCCAGGACACCGATAGCGGATCGACGCCGGGATGCCGGCGAAGCAGTTCCAGCGCAATCGGATAGGGATCGTCCCAGTAGAACTCGTCCACCTGCGCCGCCTGATCGCGCTGCAATTTGACACCGCCGATGGAATGTCCAGCCAACGCAGCGAAGTCGCACTCACGCCACGAGCCAGACGATGACGCCGGAGTGGGTTTAAGCCAATTGTACTAGGTTTCTCAAAAAACGGCAACGCACTTTCTTTTTAATTACGCGCATTTTGCCAATTGACATCCGGGGCCACCGTGCTAGAATAAATAGGCAGCCGTTTGGGGGGTGGCGTACACGAAAGGTAGGATCAGCCATGCAGGCCACACGACAGTCAATACTCAAGATCCTGAAGGAGCGCGGTCAGGCGACCGTCGAGCAGATGAGCGACGAGCTTAGCCTGACGCCGGTCACGATCCGCCACCATCTTGACATTCTACGCGGCGAGGGCCTCGTGCAGGCGCCCAAGGTGCAGCGGCGGCAGTCGCCGGGCCGCCCGCAACACGTCTACAGCCTGACCGAGCAGGCAACCAACTACTTTCCCAAGAACTACGTCGCGTTTGCAGACCTTACGCTCCAGGAGCTGCGCGAGCGCGTCAGCACCGACGAAATGGACTCGATCGTGCGCGGGGTGGCGCGGCGCATGGCGGCCAACGCGCCGGAGCCACTGCCGGGTGAGCCTATGCCAGAGCGGCTGACACGCGTTGTGGACTTTCTCAATCGGCAGGGTTACGTCGCGCGCTGGGAAACCAACGATCAGGGCTTCTTGCTGCACACGGCAAACTGTCCATACCAGGGACTGACGGATCACCACGCCGCGCCCTGTATCATGGACACGGCTCTGCTGACGGAGCTGCTCGGATCGCAGCCGCTTCGCATTTCTTGGATGAGCGCCGGCGACGACACCTGCACGTACCTGGTGAAGAATTCCGTTTAAGTAAATGGACATTTACTTTATTGACAAATGCGCCAGGGGGTGTTAGAATTCCCATAGCCTTCGAGCCTAGCCGAGAACCCCGAAGGTTGGGATGGCAGTTGCACTGCCGTCCCAGGCCGTCGCAGTGCAACTGCGACGGGAACTGCGGAAAATAGGCTTAGCAGGTGATTCGTTCCATATTGTGGAGATGACCATGACAACCGCCCCGATGCTGATTCACGACGCCGAGCAGACACTTACCGAGACGCCGCTCCTGACTATCACGCCGACGGCCGCGCAGAAGCTGGTCAAGCTTCTGACCGAAAAGAACATCCCGGACTACGGGCTTCGCGTGTTCGTAGCCGGCGGCGGATGCTCGGGCATGCAATACGGAATGGCCTTCGAGCAAACGGCGCGTGAGTTCGACGCCGTCGTCGAACTGCACGGCGTGAGGTTGTTCGTTGATCCGACCAGCGCGCAATACCTGGGGGACGCCACGATCGACTACGTCGACAACCTGATGGGCGGCGGTTTTCGCATCGAAAACCCGAACGCGGTTTCGACGTGCGGCTGTGGGCACTCCTTCCGCACACAGGACAGCAGCAATTCGGCGTACGGCGCGGGCGGTGGCTCCGGCTGCAGTTAGGCTGGCATGTCCCGCCATTTCAGCGTCGAAGAGGCAAACGCGCTTCTCCCGCGCATCCGATCCATCGTCGAGTCGGTACTCGCCGCCCGGCAACGCATCCTGGACGCGCAGCCCGAAGTCTGGCCGGCGCTCGAGAAGGCGATCGGCAACGGCGGCAGCCGGAGAGCGGGCGCGCTGATCGAGGATTTCAAGAAAGTCGAAAACGGCGTCAAGGCGATTCAGAAGCTGGGCGCCGTCGTAAAAGATGTCAACGCCGGTTTGATAGACTTCCCGTCTCTGCGAGGAGAACGGGAAGTCTTTCTCTGCTGGCGCTACGACGAGCCGGCGGTCGCCTACTGGCACGAGCTGCACACCGGCTTTGCCGGGCGCCAGGCTGTCGACTGGCGGTGATCGTCGAGGAGAATCGGACCGTGCTCAAGCTCTTCCGAAAGGGAACAGACGAGACGCCCAGGCCGCCGAGATTGTGGCTGGACCTGGGCGATCTGGGCGATCTGGTCAACCCCGCCGGACCGCACGAGCAATGGCAGGATCACGGACTTGGACTCCTCAGGACGATCTTGCACCAGAACGGCGTGATGACCGATCTGGCATCGACGCGCGCCTGCACGTCGTGGAACGAGGTGCGCGGCAAGCTCAAGGGATACGAGATGCTCATCATGAATGTGAGGAGCTACACGTTTCCCGCAGCCTACCGGGCGGCGAAGCTGTTCAAAGAGGTGAATCCGAACGGACTGGTGCTCACCGGCGGGATGCATGCCACGGTCGCGCTCGACGAAATGACGGCGGTGGCGGAGTTCGACAAGATATGCCAGGGTCCCGGCGAAAACGTCATCGTCGATCTGGTGAGCCATCCGGAGAAGCACCCGCGCGTCGTCCTCGGCGTCGGCGCGAAGTCGATGGAAGAGTGGCCGATAATCGACCGGCGGCTCTGGCCGAAACCGGCGAGCCGGAAGCTGCAGCGCGCGTTCAACTGGCCGCTGGAGCCGGAATGCGGCTGGGGCCCGCCCGCCGTGGTGACGATTTTGACGAGCCGCGTGTGTCCCTGGCAGTGCGTCTTCTGTAACGAGAACTCGTACATTCCCAACATGGGACGCCGGCCCGTCGACATGCTCATCGACGAGTTGAACACTCTCGACCGGACGTACGGTCCGATCGGCTCCGTCGTGATACACGATTCGATGTTCTTCCAGAATCCTGGGTGGCTGGAGGAATGGCTGGACAAGTATCCGCGCCGGGCGAACAAGCTGTGGCCATACTGGGCGGCCGCGCGCGCCGACACGGTTCGCCAGTGGCCCGAGCTGTTCGAGGCGCTCGTGCGCGAAACGAACTGGAACACCGTCTCGATTGGCTTCGAGTCGGGGAGCGATCGCGTCTTGCGCATCCTCAACAAGGAATGCACCGAAGAAGATAACTACTTCACCATCGATCTGCTCACTCGCATCGGCGACGACATGGAACATGAGGGCAAGAAGCCTCCGGTTTTCTGGTCGAACATCATGCTGGGCATTCCGGGCGAAACGCGCGAGGACGCTTTCAAGACGATGCGCATGGTCAAATATACCAAGCGCATCATGCCCTCCATCGCGTTCTACGCCCCCTACCCCGGCTCGGCGCTCGGCCACCAGTTGATCGCGGAGGGCAAGAGCCTGATGACGAAGGATAACTACCATCGCTTCCCCGACGACGAGAAAGTGAAGGGCGTCGACTACCCGTTCTATCGCGAGCTGCTGGCCGGCAAGTACGATGGCGAAGTCAACAGAGGACTGCCAGAATTGGTCGCACGAAGACGCGCCGTGTACAGCGACGCGCTCGTCAAGGCTTGAGGACATGAGCAGCTTCAGCAATCCACACTACATGTACCTGTTCGACATGAAGAACGGGAAGAAGAAACTGGCCTACGGGCAATCACCCGAAGACGCACTGGAGATCTTGAGCTACCGCCTGTCGCCGGAAGAACTGGAGCAGATCATTCCGGACAAGTTCACCAAGATCTCGCAGCGCAAGATGCAGGAATTCGTCCACCTGTTAGCATAGCGCGGCCCCGCCGCAACCGAAAGACCAACCACGGATGGCACGGATTACACGGATGGATTGAGGGGCCGTCATCCGTGTAATCCGTGGCAATAATCTTCTGGTGAAATGTCCACCCCTCTATTACGCGAGGGGTGGTTTTTGTGTCTTAGGCGTTAGGCGCGTTGACAAGCTTGCCACTCGCACTTAAAATGGCGACACCATTCACTTATCCCAGACAGGGGGAACGATGAAAGACTATTCGACCGACGCCCTGCGGAACGTCGTCCTGCTCGGCCATGGGTCGGCCGGCAAGACGATGCTGGGCGAAGCCATGCTCTTCAGCGCGGGCGCGATTTCGCGCCTGGGCCGCGTTGAAGACGGCACGACTGTCGCCGATTTCGACGAGGAGGAAATCCGGCGGCGCATCTCGTTGAGCACGGCGCTGCTGCCCGTGGAGTGGAAGGAGCACAAGCTCAACGTGCTCGACACGCCGGGCTTCCCGGACTTCGTCGGCGAGGTGAAAGGCGCGGTGCGGGTCGCCGAGTGCGCGCTGATTCTGGTCGACAGCGTCGCCGGCGTCGAGGTCGGCACCGAGCTGGCGTGGTCCTACTGTGACGAGCGGGATCTGCCGCGCATGGTTGTCGTCGGCAAGATGGATCGAGACAACGCGGACTTCGAGAAGGCGCTGGAGTCGCTGACCGGCAGCTTCAAGGCCAATTTCGTTCCCCTGTTCTTACCGATCGGCGCGCAAGCCAACTTGAAGGGCATCCTCGACGTGACGCGGATGAAAGCGCGCATGGGCGCGAAGGGCGAGCTGGCGGACATCCCGGCGGACATGGCCGGCGCGGCGGAAGACGCGCGCGGCAAGGTCGTCGAGGCCGCCGCCGAAGGCGACGACGAGCTGATCATGAAGTTCCTGGACGGGCAGGAGCTGACCGACGAGGAGGTCACGCGCGGGTTGCGCGCTGCGCTTCGAAACCGCACGCTCGTGCCGGTGCTGTGCGCCGCTTCGACGACCGGCGTCGGGGTGTCGGGCGTGCTCGACGCGCTGGTCGAGTTCGCCCCATCGCCGCTCGACGTGCCGCCGCAGGCCGCGACGCGCGTCGCGAGCGACGCCGAGGAGACGCTCGAAGCCACAGACGCCGGCGCGCTGGCAGCCCTGGTCTTCAAGTCCACGGCCGATCCCTTCGTCGGCAAATTGACCTACTTCCGCGTCTACCGGGGCGCTGTCACGTCGGATTCGCGCGTGTACAACAGCACGCACAGCGCCGAGGAACGCATCGGCCAGATCTACGTCATGCGCGGCAAGGAGCAAAGTCCCGTGCCGCGCGTCGGTGCGGGCGACATCGGCTTGGTGGCCAAGCTCGGCGTGACGATGACCGGCGACACGCTGTGCGTGAAGGAAAACGCGATCCGCATCGCGCCTCCTGCCTATCCCGACCCGCTGATCACCATCGCCGTCGAGCCGAAGACGCAGGCCGATTCGGCCAAGATGGGTCCGACGCTGACCAAGCTGTCCGAGGAAGACCCGACGCTGCGCTGGCGGCAGGAGCCGAGCATCAAGCAGACGCTGCTCGAGGGCATGGGCGACAACCACCTTGACGTGGCGATCCGCCGCGCCCACACCAAGTTCGGCGTCGAGCTGGTGACGCATCCTCCCAAGGTGCCCTACCGCGAAACGATCACAAAGACGGCCGAGACGACCTACCGACACAAGAAGCAGACCGGTGGCGCAGGCCAGTTCGCCGAGGTCGCTATGCGGGTCGAGCCACAGGAGCCGGGCAAAGGCTACGAATTCTCCTGGAAGGTCTTCGGCGGCGCGATCTCGACGTCCTTCCAGTCGTCGATCGAGAAGGGCATCAAGGCGGTCATGGAAAGCGGCGCGCTCGCAGGCTATCCTATCGTGGACGTCAAGTGCGCCGTCGTCGACGGCAAGGAGCATCCCGTGGACTCCAAGCCCATCGCTTTCGAGACGGCCGGCCGCGAAGCGTTCAAGCAAGCCGTGCTCGGCGCCAACCCGGTGCTGCTCGAGCCGATCGTCACCTTGCGGGTCGTCGTGCCGGATAGCTACACGGGCGACGTCATCGGCGACTTGAACACCAAGCGCGCCCGCGTGCAGGGCATGGATCAGGAGGGCGGCAAGGCGATCGTCACGGCGTCGGTCCCGCTCGCCGAGGTGCAGCGCTACGCCACCGATTTGCGCTCGCTCACACAGGGGCGCGGCGTGTTCAGCATGAAGTTCGACCGCTACGAGCAGGTGCCGGCGCACATCGCGCAGGGCCTCATCGAGAGAGCCAGGAAGGAGCGCGCGGGGGAGAAAGCAGAAGAGTAGAGGCGCGGGGGCTTGCTCAAGTCCAAACTTCTAAATCCAAACTCCAAAATCCCAGTAAGACTTCGGAAGTCTCGAAGCGGGCCTCCGCAGGCAGGGATTCGATTTGAGACTTCCGAAGTCTATCCACCGATCAGCCTGCGCGGCATGTCGAGCAAGCGGCGCACGACGCGGTGGGTAAGGCTCGGCTTTTCCAGTTGCGCCAGGCCGCTTTCGAAGGCGCCGATCGCGCCGAGCCAGTTTCCCTGCTTGAGCTTGAGGCGGCTCAGCGCGGTGTAGGTGGACTGCGCCAGATCGTGTTCCCCGACCGATTCGAGCAACTGGATAGCCTCCATGTAAAATTCGGACGCCTGATCCGGTTTGCCCTGAGCGTCGGCCAGCGCGCCCAGGTTGCCGACGACCTGGCCCTCGCTCGCCACGTCGCCGAGCGACTGGAACACGGCGCGCGCTTCCTGGAAAGCGGCGAGCGCCTCCTCCCATCGTGCGGCCTGCCGCCAGGATTGGCCGCGATTGTTGGCCTGCTCGGCGGCGTCTTTCAGGCGGTCGCCGGCGGCGAAGACTGCCTGAGCGTCGGCGAACTTCGCCGCCGCTTCCTCAAACCGCTCCTCGCGATACAACCGCATGCCTTCGTCGCGCAGCGCCTCGCCGCTCGCCATAATGAGTAATTGGGAATTAGTAAGTGATATCCAGCAGGCCTTCTGCGATCTTGCGGATGCGATCCGCGTCCATGTCCGAAATGCGAATGGCGACCCGCAGGTAAGGCAGGTTCGTGTAACGGCTGACGAACGCGCGCACGTCGTCCGGTAATTCCGCGAAGCGCTCGAACTGGCTTTGCGCCTGCTCGCGCTCCCCGACCCGGCCGACGCCTTCGTCCACGAAATAGGACATCGGCACCCGAAGCGCCTCGGCAAACTCGAGCAGCTCGGCGACCGGAATCGGGCGCTGGCCGTATTCGTATTGCGTGATCCGGCGGGGCGGCACGTTCAATGTCTTCGCCAGCTCCTTCTGAGACATGTCGGCTTGTGTGCGGGCCTGGCGCAGCAGCACGCCGATGATCCGGTTGCGCAAGGCGATGATTTGATCGGTCGGCAGTTCCGGCTCCTCCTGCACCAGTTTGTCTTGCTCCTTGTCCTTGAAAAAGCCGGAGACCGGAACGTTTAGCATGTACGCCAGCAGCTCGAGCTGCGGCAGCGTGATGTCCTTGCGGCCATCCTCAAAGCGTGAGAGCGTCGAGACGCTGACGCCGATCGCTTCGGCGCATTCTTTCTTCGTGCGGCCGGCGCGCAGGCGGGCGCCCTGCAGCAGCACGCCGATGATCTTGCGCCGAAGCGCGAGTGCATCCGACATCGTGCTCTTGTGTGTCGCGTCGTCCACCGATCCGATCTCCTCAGGTGATCACGGCGCGATTATACCACAGGGCAACGTGTCAACCGCTCGCTCTCGGCGCGTCCCTTCGACGGCGCCCTCATCCCGGTCCCCTCTCCCGAAGCACACTGTTCCGCCTCAGTAGAGGGGCAGACGCATCGTCGTCGGTGGAGAGACTTCGGAAGTCTACGAGTTCGCCCGCAAGATCAGGCCCTCAGACTTCCGAAGTCTTTACGCTAATCGAGCGGGCTGCGCACGGCGAGACTTCGGAAGTCTTCAGGAGCAGCCTCGCCGGCGAGACGAGCCTGTTAGGCAGACGCCCTCGCCTGCTGGGTCACGCCTTGAGACTTCCGAAGTCTTTAGGCTACCACTCGTCGCGCACCCTAACACTTCAGAAGCGCCTTTGACTGAGCCGCCCCTGCTCGCCACGGTCGCTGAAACCCGCACGTTAGAAGTTCCTGCGACACAGGTGCGGCGACTTACCCCGGCCGCTGACGCCAACCCGTTAGAAGGTCTCCCGACTGGACTACTGCTCCCCGCGTCTGCCGCTGACCCGGACACGCCCTCAAGCCTCTCATCACCTTCCGTGACGATCACCCCTCACGGCGTGCGCTGTCCGGCCTGCGGACAACTGATGCAGCGCCAAGCCACTCTCCCGCCACACGGACGCTCGCCGCCATGAAGGGTAGCGTGTCCACTTCCATGATTCTCTCGGCTCAGGATGCAAGGCTGGAGTCCTGCATCCGCGCCGCTGCTTGCCTGGCGACCGGATACTCTCCTCGCGCGACCCTGATCTCACCGAGCAGTATCCTCATCCGGCTGCCACAAGGTCATTCACGATTTGACCTGGCGCCCCGCACGGGACTACAATTACCTCCGTGCGCCCGCTGCGACATGTGCCGTCTCATGCCGCGGACAGCCTCAAATTCCAAATAGGCGAGCGATCGCGCCCGGCTTAGTTCAACTCAGGATTATGCGGCGGCTTTCACCCGTTTGATCCGCGCGATCAGGCTGATCCACGCCGCATCAATCCTTAACGTGCGACCCGTTCGCTCGAAACCATCAGGTAGATGATGGGAGGATGAGCGGCAAAGGAGGCGTCAACCGACAGGTTGACAAGAACTTTGACAACTGTGTGTCCAAATAGGTGCGGCCATTCAGCCTG
>Ga0209342_10000846_pt1 | contig 35381 bp, 33 predicted proteins | sample RifCSP16_2_FD_184023 | JGI IMG/M metagenome (GOLD analysis project Ga0209342, IMG submission 184023) | Soil microbial communities from Rifle, Colorado - Rifle CSP2_sed 16_2 (SPAdes) (version 2) | ecosystem: Environmental > Terrestrial > Deep subsurface > Rock core/Sediment | place: Rifle...
GCGCCCGACCCACATGATGTTCGCGCCTGGGTCATACGCGAGTGCGCCTACGTTCGCTACGTCCACACCCACCCCCAATTCCTTCTTCGCAGTGTAGGTGTTTGTCGCCGGGTCCCAGATTCCGAACGACTCTCCGTTCCACTTGGAGATCCAGATCTCCGTCCCGACCAACGCCATGCCTACCACGTCGGGCTGCGAAAAGATCGCCAGCTGGTCGCCGGTGACCGGGTCAATCTGCCGGATCACGTCCGAGTAGTGCGCGTGATAGAACTTGCCGTCGGCGGCGAACAGCATCTCCTCGTTGCAGCAAGTTCCGCTTGGAATGTCCGGCGCGTTGATCGACGAGATCAAATTGCCGTTGTAGTCCAAGCGATGAAGCGTGTTCAGCCCAGGGGTGCCGGCGAACAGGAATCCTCCCCCATCGGCCATCCCGTTCAGGAGAATGGGCGCACCGCTCGGCAGATTGCCGAGCGGAATGATGATCTGGCTCACGAACGCACCCGCGTTCGTGGTGACCTTGCCGAGCCGATCCGGAAGGAAAGGCGTGAACTCCTCGACATCCGCACCTACGAACAGGGTGCCCGCCGAGGCGCTACTGGCACCTAGCGCGATCCCCAGGCCGATGAGTACAGCTCGTGTAGTAGTTGTTCGCACATTCCCCTCCTTGCGTTGTGCCGGGGCTCAGAAGGACGCTGGTCAAACACCTAGCGACGCCCCGCATGCTCTGGTGCAGAGCAACAGGCGTGCCACGCGTTGAAATTCAATGAGATGCGTGCGAAAAGTTCGAGTAGCGCTCCCGGAATGTAAGGCCTTCCGACGTGCCGCCGTTCGTGCAGGCCCTCCCCGCTGGGGTAAAGCCCAGCGCGCGCTGCCGCGGGAGTGCGTCTAGACCCAGGCCTGCAGCACGTACTCGTACGGCGCCTGCGAATTCATCATGTCCACGCGCTGGAGCTTGATCCGGAACCCGTCCTTGGTCCGCTTCAGGTGATGGCGGTACGCGCCAGCGAAGTGCCGCAGCTCGTCGCGCCGGAGCTCGACCATGTGGAAGCGCGACCGCACATGCACGTCGCCCGATCTCGGGTCGACCTTCTCGACGACGACGTTCGACACGACGTGGTTCGTGCCCCACTCGGGCGCCTGGGACCACGCATGCGGGTGCGTGACCCGCTTCATGCGCACCGTCATCAGGTCGCGGTCTTCGGCGAAGATCGCCGGCATGCCGTCCCAGGTCGTGTAATGGGGCGCCGGCGGCATCCAGTACATGCCGTCGGCGGTGAAGAGCTCGATGAACGCCTGCCACTGTTTGTTGTCCAGCGCCTCCGCCTGCCGGTAGAGGAGCTGCTCGACCTCGCGCTGGAGATCCTGGCCGGCGCCGTTCGGTTTCTTGACTGCCGGCGCGGCCGGCTTGCTTGCGGCCGCGCGCTTCGCCTTCTTCGCCGCCATGGTCAGCTCCCGCCGGTCATGTACTCGAGCCACGCGCGGAACTGCGCGCGCATCGGCATCTCGCTGCAGCCGCTCGAGGACTTCGTGACGCTGCCTTCGATCCGGTCGCGGCCGTAGTCGCGGTGGAAGCTCACCCAGTCGCCGCCGCGCGACGCGAGCCCCCACTGGCCCTTCTGCCAATTCTCGAGGTCGTCGGCGTTCACGAGCGTCGCCGGCGAGTTGACGAGGTTGTAGTACCAGAGCGAGCGCCGGTAGATCGGCTCGGGGACGCCCTTGAGTCGGAAGTGCCAGATCTCGGAGAGCGTGCGGTCGGGGGCGATCGGCCGGATCGCGCGCAGCTGCTGCAGCGGCGACTGTACCGAGAGGCACGGATAGACGAGCGTGTGGTGGATGTTGCGCGACAGGTACTCGTCCTTCTTCTGCTCGCCGTAGGCCTTGGCGAGGATGCCCTCGTACTCGAGGGTGTCCGGATCCTGCGGCCGCAGGCCCATGTAGCCGCCGAGGATCGTGTGGCCGTACGGATAGCCGAAGGTCTCGAGGCTGTCCCACTTCTCGAATGGGATCACGAACGCCGACAGCATGTGGTAGTGCAGCGGCTTCTCGCCGGTGCGGCGCTGGATCTGGAACTCGACGTCCGCGGCGGCGCGGCCGGTCGACTCGTGGGTGACGGAAGGGTGCACCGCGTCGAGCTGGTTCTCCATGAAGAACTTCCAGTTCGAGCGCTGGACGACGCGGTAGCAGTTCATCACCACCTCGACCTCGCCCTCGGGCGAGCGGTCGCAGATGTCGTCGAAGGCGATCTTCGCCGGTCCCAGCCATTCGACGAGCGAAGGCCCTTGCTCGGCGAGGCTCGCGAACACGAAGCCCCGGTACGCCTCGACGCGCGGCGCACGCTGCATGTTGCAGTCGTAGCTCCCGAAGGTCGTGCCCTCGTAGCCGCGCGCGAGCGGGACCGACTCGATGGTGCCATCGTAGTGGTAGCGCCAGGAGTGGTAGGAGCAGGTGAGCGCGTCGCCGGCGTTGCCGTAGCGCGCCCCGAAGATCTGCGTGCCGCGGTGCGGGCAGCGGTTGTAGAGCACGTGGATCTTCCCGCCGTGGCCGCGGATCATCGCCAGCGGCTGGCGGCCGACCTGGAACGTCCAGAAGTCGCCGGGTTTCTTCACCTGCGACTCGTGCCCGGCGTAGATCCAGCACTTCTCGAAGATGCTCGCGAGCTCGAGCTCGAAGATGTCCGGGTCCGTGTAGCAGAGCCGGTGAACGCGGTCGGGCTCGACCAGCGCCTTGAGGTTGGGAATGCGCTCGTGCAGCACGTCTGCCTCCAGGACCGGGGATTGCCGGATGCGGGGAACTGTCGGAGTCCGGAACATAGCGCCCCGCGCGGTCGGGATCAAGTCCGCACCGCGCGTGTACGATCACGGCTCGCGGGAGGGCAGGGCCATGAGCAACGTGCGGTTCGACTTCACCGGCAAGGTCGCGCTGATCACCGGCGGCGCGTCGCTGCTTGGCTCGGCGATCGCGCGCGCGTTCCACGCCACGGGCGCCGCCGTGGTCATCGCCGACGTCGACGAGACGCGCGGGGCGGCGGCAGCGAGCCGCTTGGGCGAACGGGCGCTGTTCGTCCGCACCGACATCACCGACGACGCGCAGCTGGCCGCGCTCGTGGCCGCCGCCAGCGACCGCTTCGGGGGGATCGACTTCCTGATCAACAGCGCCGTGACTTTCCTGGACAACGGTCTCGCGTCGACGCGCGAGGAATGGCTCCACGCGCTGAACGTCAACGTGGCGAGCGGCGCCATCCTGACGCGATTGGTCGCACCGATCATGCAGGCGCGAGGCGGCGGGGCGATCGTCAACTTCTCGAGCATCGCGGGCAAGTTCGCGAACGCCGGCCGCATGCTCTACCCGGCGTCGAAGGCGGCGATCCGGCAGATCACGCGCAACGAAGCGATCGACCTCGCCGCGCACGGCATCCGCGTGAACTGCGTGTCGCCCGCCTGGACCTGGTCCGACCCGCTGAAGACGCTCTCCGGCGACAGCCGCGAGCACGCCGACAGGGTGGGGGCGCGCCTGCACCCTCTCGGACGGATCGGCGACGCCGAAGAAGTCGCGAACGCGGTGGTCTGGCTCTGCTCCGACGGCGCCTCCTGGGTCACCGGTGAGGACGTCGCGGTCGACGGCGGGTACGCGATGCTCGGGCCCGACCAGGGGCTCGGGCCGAAGGGATGGCTGGGCCGCGGGTCGTGACCAGCCGCGGATCGATGCCGGCCGCGACGCAGACGCGCGTCCCCTGGATCCTGCCGGTCATCATCTTTTCCCAGTTTGCCGGCACCGCGCTGTGGTTCGCGGGCAACGCGGTGCTCGGCGACCTGCAGCGGGAATGGGGTCTCGCCGCCGAGGCGCTGGGCTACGTGATCTCCGCGGTGCAGCTCGGCTTCATCGCCGGGACGCTGGCCTTCGCGTTCTTCGCCGTGTCCGACCGGCTGTCGCCGCGGATCGTGTTCTTCGTCTGCTCGATTCTCGGCGCGCTGTCGAACCTCGGGGTCTACGCGCTCGCGGAAGGCTTCTGGTCGCTCCTCGCGTTTCGGTTCGCGACCGGATTCTTTCTCGCCGGCATCTACCCGGTCGGCATGAAGATCGCCTCCGGCTGGTACCGGAGCGATCTCGGGAATGCACTCGGCTTCCTCGTCGGGGCGCTGGTCGTCGGCACGGCCTTTCCGCATCTGCTGAAGGGGCTCGGGCAAGCCTTTCCCTGGGAGGCGGTCCTGCTCGCGGTCTCCGCGGTCGCGGCGTTTGGCGGCCTGCTGATGCTCGCGCTGGTTCCCGACGGCCCCTATCTCGCGAAGGGGACGAAGTTCGATCCGAAGGCCCTCGCGGTGATCTTTCGCTCGCGCCTCTTTCGCGCGTCCGCGTTCGGCTATTTCGGCCACATGTGGGAGCTCTACGCGTTCTGGGCGTTCGTGCCGCTGGTCCTCGCCACGCATGCCGCCGCGAGCGCCCAGAACCTCAACATCTCGCTGTGGTCGTTTGCCGTCATCGGCGCCGGCTTCCTCGGCTGCGCCGGGGGCGGGCTCGCCTCGCTCCGCTGGGGCAGCGCGCGCGTCGCGTTCGCGCAGCTCGCGTCCTCCGGGGTCTGCTGCGCGGTCTCGCCGCTCCTGTTCAACGCCCCGACGCCGGTGTTTCTCGCGTTCCTGCTGTTCTGGGGGGTGGTGGTGGTCGGCGACTCGCCCCAGTTCTCGGCGCTGAATGCGCGGAATGCCCCGCGTGAGCTGGTGGGATCGGCGCTCACGATCGCCAACTGCATCGGCTTCTCGATCACGATCGTGAGCATCCAGCTCGTGAACGCCCTGGCGAGCGTCACCGGCCCGGCGTACCTCCTGCTGGTGCTGACGCCCGGGCCGATCCTGGGGCTGATCGCGTTGACGCCGCTCTTGCGAACGGCGAGGGCCTACGGAACGTCCTGACCGGCTCGCGCCGGTCAGAGCCCGAGCAACCGCCGCGCGTTGCCCTCCACCACGAGGGCTTTTTCCTCGGCCGTGAAGCCAGGGTGGTCGGTCACGATCTCGACCGGCCGCTCGAGCGCGATCGGGAAGCAGTAGTCGCTGCCCATCATCACGCGGTCCGCGCCGACCAGCGTCTTCAGATAGTCGAGCGCCGGCCCGTGATAGCTGATGGTGTCGTAGTAGAAACGCCGCAGATACTCGAGCGGGGACGTCTTGTGGTGCGCGAGCTCCGGGCGCTTCTCCCAGCCGCGGTTGAGCCGGCCGACGAGGTAGGGGAACGCGCCGCCGGCGTGCGGCAGGCAGACCGCGAGCTTCGGAAAGCGGTCGAGCACGCCGCCGAAGATGAGGTGCGCGGCGGCGATCGCGGTCTCGAACGGGTTCCCGAGCAGGTTCTGCAGGTAGTGCGCCTTCAATCGCTCGGGCGCGATGACCGTGTTCGGATGGAGGAACACCGGCAGGCCCGCGGCCTCGATCGCCTCGTACGCCGGGAAGAACATCGGATCCGAGAGCTCGCGCCCGGCGATCGCGGTCGCCATGTACACGCCGCGCGTGCCGGGGAGCCGGCGCGCGCGCTCGAGCTCCTTCACCGCCGCCTCGGGGTAGTTCATCGGCAGCATCGCGAGCGAAACCAGCCGCTCGGGATGGCGCTGGTGTGCCGTCGCGGCTGAGTCGTTGTAGGCCTCGGAGAGCTTCTGGGCGAGCGCGGCGTCCGCCCAGTACACCATCGGGAGCGACAGGGACATCGCGTGCAGCGCGACACCCTGTTCGTTCATTGCCTCGATCCGGGCATCGACGTTCGTGAAGCGCGGGTTCAGCGGACCGGCCTGGATGGGGCCCGCTTTCAGCACCGGCTTCCCTTCGACCTCGCCGACCTCGCCGCCGCAGCGCGGTCCCTCGGCCTTCCAGATCGCGATGAGCTCGGCCGGATAGAAGTGGGCATGAATGTCGATCGGGCTCATGGGGGCGACTGTACCAGAGGTGAATTCGTCACAAGCCGTTCGGAGCTTCTCCCCACCCCGGGCGGCGCGGCTCCTCTAGTCTGAGCTCGCGAACATCAACGATCCACAGGAGCCGCCATGAAAACCCAGGACGCCATTTTCCTCGCCGGTGAATCGATCCCGTTCGGCCTCGCGATCTCCGCTCCGCGCGCTATGACGCTCACCTTTCGCCGCATCGCCGGGCGCGCCCGCAAGCTCGTGGCTCGCGACGAGCTCGCCACGCGGATCGCGGCCGTAGGACTGATGTTCGGCGGGCTCGCGTGCCTGGTGTGGGTGGTCCTGGGGTACGCAGCCGCGCTCTAGGCGCGCATCCTGCCCCCGCCCGGCTTCAAGCCGCGCAGGCGGGAGGACGGAAGGGAATCCGGAGACCGCTGAAAGGCCGGTCAGCCCTGGCGTGCAGCGGGCTGGCCGTGAAGCAGCTCGCGGTGGTGGGCCATGAGCGCATCGAGGACGGCCTTGCGGCTTTCCGGATCGAGCATCACGGCGTCCATCCCGAGGGTGACCTTCTTGAGCAGGGGCGGCAGCAACGTCACCAGGCGCGCCCGCTCGCCGGCCTCGAGCCTGGGACGCAGGCTCCAGAGGAGCTCCCGCAGCGTTCCGACCGCTTCCTGCCAGGACGCGCCTTCGGCGCCGCCGCCCGCATGCGCGCGCACGAGCACGCCGTGCCAGCTCTGCCGCACGAAGATCTCGACGGCGGGTGGCAGACTCGCCCCGGCGAGCTCGGTCTCGACTGCGCGCGCCGCCACCGCTTCGGCGTCCGGGGACTTCGCCGCCGGCGGGGACGACGCTGCCGGCGATGCGCCTGCGGGACTCGCGGGCGTCGTCGCAGCCCCCGGCGCGGATCTCGACACCGCGGCCGCTACACCCAGCCCGCCAAGCGCCTTGTTGACCGCGCGGTACACGTCGAGGACCGGCTGCGCAAGACGCTGCTCCAGCTCCTGGCGGACGGCGCGCAACACCCGGCCCTCGATCTTCACGGCCGCGAAGCCGGCGAACACCGCGCGGGCGATCGTGAGCGGGCCGAGCGGGTTGTCGCCGTCGTTGATCGCGGGGTGCCGGAAGAGCGTGGCGAAGCGTGCCGAGAGCTCGCCGAGCTCCGCGCCGGCGTGCTCCTTCAGGCGGGAGCTGAGCCGGCCGATCGCCGCCTCGTTCTCGAGCACGTTCGTCTTGAGCGCCTGCAGCTCGCCGCGGTCGAGGTCCCGCGCGAGCATCCCCTTCCCCTGCAGCGCGCGCACGCGCTCCTCGAACCGCGCGGCGAACTCCTTCCGGAACGCCGGGAGGAACTGCTCACGCTCGTGGAAAAGAGACTGCGCAGCGCGCAGATACTGCTCCCGCTCCTCCCGGTCGCGGCTGTGCTGGCCGGTGTCACTCAGCTTGGGGGCCAGGGCGTCGAGGAGCTGCTGGAGCTCGCCGCCCAAATGCTTCTCCGCCGCGGCACGGCACTGGATCAGGACGGACCCCCGGTCGAGGGTGGCGGCGGCCGACACGAAATAGTCCTCTGCTCGATGCTCGCAAGGCCACTCGCGCTCGCGCCGGGGCATCCGGGCGGCCGGAGGCTCCACGCAGTGTACGCAGGCGGACGAGCGGGACGGAAGGCACCATGCCGCATCGGCCGGGTGGCGATGTGGCGCATTCACGCTGCGACGCCGCGCGCTCGCGGCGTCAGCGAGAATCGTTCACGTTGAGTCGAGTTTGCGACGCCGGGAGCGGGCCCGCGCGGCGGTCAGTTCCGCGGCTTCCGGTACAGCGTCACGAGCACGGCGGGATCGTCATCGCCCCGGCCCTGAGCGGCGAGCACGCGGAACAGCTCGCGCGCGAGCCCGGCCATCGGCAGCGGCGTGCCGGTCGAGCGCGCGAGATCGGCCGCGTTGTCGAGGTCCTTGAGGAACAGGTTCGCGGCGCCGATCGGCTCCGCGTAGCCGCTCACCATCCGCGGCACCCAGATCCGCAGCGGCATCGAATCGGCGAATCCGCCGGCGAACGCCTCCGGAAGGCGGCTGGCGTCGACGCCCGCGCTCTGCGCCAACGTCACCGCTTCCGCGATCACGGCGAGCGCGCTCCCGACGATCACCTGGTTGCAGAGCTTGGTCGTCTGCCCCGCACCGGCCGGCCCCATGTGGGTGATGTTGCGGGCGTATGCCACGAGCGCCGGCCGCACCCGGTCGACGGCCTCCGGATGCCCGCCGCACATGATGGCGAGCGTCCCCTCCTGCGCGCCCTTCACGCCCCCGGAGACCGGGGCGTCGACCCACTGCATGCTGCTCCGGCTCGCGAGCCGCTCGGCGAAGGTGCGCGTCGCGTCGGGCTGGATCGAGGAGTGGTCGACGAGCACCTTGCCGCGGCCTTCCGCCTCGGCGACGCCGTCGGGCCCGAACGCGACCTCCTCGACCGCGCGCGTGTCGAGCAGGCAGAGCATCACGATGTCCGCGGCCTTCGCCGCGTCGCGCGGCGTGGCCGCCTCGATCGCGCCCCGCTCGAGCGCGGGAGCGAGCTTGCCGCGGCTGCGATTCCACACGTGGACGCGGTACCCGCTCTGCAGCAGGCGCAGCGTCATCGGCAGCCCCATCAGGCCGAGGCCGAGGAAGGCGAGGGTCGGTTTCTCAGTTGCCACGTTCAACTCCCTTGAGGGGCCTCATTCGTTCGGCCAGTCGACCGCGCCCGAATGCGTCACCGCGCCGAGGTTCGCCGATCCGACCAGCTTCGCATACTTTTCGAGGGCACCGGCGAGCGGCTCGGCCCGCCGCGGCCGCCACCCGGCGCGGCGGCGCGCGATCTCGGCCGCGTCGACGAGCCACTCGATCGTACAGGCGTTCGCGTCGATGCGGACGCGATCGCCGTCCGTGACCAGCGCGATCGGCCCGCCCACCGCGGCTTCGGGGCAAGCGTAGCCGATGGCGAGCCCGCGCGTCGCGCCGGAGAACCGGCCGTCCGTCAACAGCGCCACCCGCTCTCCCATTCCCTGGCCGTAGAGGAGCGCGGTCAGGCCGAGCATCTCGCGCATGCCGGGACCCCCGACCGGGCCTTCGTTGCGGACGACGATGACCTCGCCCGCCTGATACGCGCGCGAGCGCACCGCGGATGCCGCGTCCTCCTCGCACTCGAAGACCCGCGCGCGACCCTCGAACCGGAGCGATTTCAGCCCCGCGATCTTGATCAGCGCGCCGTCGGGGCACAGGTTTCCCTTCAGCACGACCAGGCCGCCCGACGGATGAATCGGCGCGGCGGCCGGCCGGATCACCGTCCCGTCGGCGCCGGGCGCGTCCGCGAGCGCCTCCTGCAGCGGCCGGCCCGAGAGCGTCGGGCAGTCGCCGTGGAGAAAGCCGCCGTCGAGCAGCGCTTTCAGCACCGCGCGCGCGCCGCCGACGTAATGCAGGTCGCGCGCGAGGTACTTGCCGCCCGGCTGCAGGTCCGCGATCAGCGGCGTCCGGCGGAACACCGCGCCGACGTCGTCGAACGTGAAGCGGATGTCGGCCTCGTGCGCGATGGCCGGCACGTGCAGCGCCGCGTTCGTCGAGCCGCCGGTCGCGGCGACCGCGGCGCAGGCGTTCTCGAGGCTCCGGCGGGTCACGAGGTCCCGCGGCAGCGGGCCGCCCTCGCGCAGGATCCTCATCACCGTCGCGCCCGCGCGGCGCGCGAGCGCGAGCCGGTCGGAGTAGACCGCGGGCAGCATCGCCGACCCCGGCTCCGCGAGGCCGAGCGCCTCCGACACCATCGCCATGGTGTTGGCGGTGAACTGCCCCGGGCAGGCGCCGAGCGTCGGGGCGCATTCGCGCTCGATCGCGGCGAGCTCGGCTTCGGTCATCTCGCCGATCGACAGCGCGCCGACGCCCTCGTAGGCGGTGAGCACGCTCACCTCGCGCCCGCGCCAGACGCCCGGGAGCATCGAGCCGCCGTACATGAACACGCTCGGGCAGTTGAGGCGCACCATCGCCATCATCATCCCGGGCAGCGTCTTGTCGCAGCCGGCGAACGCGACCAGCCCGTCGTAGCCGTGCCCCCGCACGACCAGCTCGACCGAGTCGGCGATCAGATCGCGCGACACGAGGCTCATGCGCATGCCGCGGTGGTTCATCGCGACGCCGTCCGAGACCGAGATCGTGGTCATCTCGAACGGGGTTCCGCCCGCGGCGGCGACGCCGAGCTTCGCGGCTTCGGCCTGCGGGCGCAGCGACATCGAGCAGGGGGTGTTCTCGCCGTGCGTGCTGACGACTGCGACGAAGGGCTTCGCGATCGCCGCGTCGTCCAGCCCCATCGCGCGCAGGAACGTGCGGTGCGGGGTGCGGTCCACGCCCTCGACCGCGACGCGCGAGCGGCGCTTCGCCCGATCCTCCTTTGATGCGCTCATGGGGTCGAGAAACCTCCCCGGCGCTAGAGCGAGGGCCGACCGGGCTACGCGGCCTGCCGCTCGGCCTCGGCCGCCGCCTGGATCCGGGCCCGCTCCGCCCGCGACTCGCGAATCGCGTGGTCCAGCGCCTCGTCGGCGAGCTGGGTCATGGCGGCGGCGGCGTCCTTCAGGTCCGCGTGCTCCACGGCGCGCGAGATGATCTCGGCCTTGGTCGCGCCCTTCTTCTGGCCGAGGAACGGCTTGAAGAGCAGGTAGAGCACATCGCGGGCCGGCATGTAGCGGAAGAAGCGGTAGAGCAGCTTCAGCGCCTGCCGGGTGTGGCGCGTCAGCTTGTAGATGATGAGCTTGCGCATCTCCTCGCTGCGGATCCGGTGGATCACCTCGCCGGGCAGCACGGTGGGATCGATCGAGGAGCACTTGAAGTACTTGTACCAGTCGGTCGCGTCGTTCACCAGCCCGCGGCGGACGTACTCCTGCCAGAGCGGCGTCCCGCGGTAGACGCACAGACGGTTGAAGCCGAAGGTGTCGATCCTGAGCTTCGACGCGAACTTGAAGCTCTGACGCATGTCCGCCTCGGTCTCGTCGGGGCTGCCGACCACGAAGAACCCGTGGACGATCTCGATCCCGGCGTCCTTCGCCTTGTTGACCGCGGTCTCGATCTCCTCGAGGGTCTGCTCCTTCTTGAGCCGGTCCAGGATCTTCTGGCTGCCGCTCTCGATGCCGAACATCAACGTGCGGCAGTGGGCCTTCGCCATCGCCGGGAAGAGCTCCATGCAGGTGGAGTCCACGCGCCCCTCGCAGCCCCACTGGATGTCGATGCCGTTGTCGTTGATGCCCTTGCAGATCGCCTGGATCCGCTTCGGCTGGAGCAGGAAGTGGTCGTCGACGAAGTACACCGCCCCGTAGCCGTCGGCCTGGAGCTGCTTGAACTCGGCGATGACGTGCTCCGGGCTGCGGGAGCGCCACTTGCCCTCGTTGAAGATCGGGATGTCGCAGAAGACGCACGGCCAGGGGCAGCCGCGCGAGGTCTGCATCGTGGTGAAGCGCTCGAGCGACAGCACCGCCGGCACGTCGAGCGGCATCGACTCCACGAAGTCGAGCGCCAGGCTCTCGCGGTCCGGGAACGGCCACTGGTCGAGGTGGCGCTCGAGCGTGCGGTTGGCGTTGTGCCGGAGCTTCCCGCCCTTTTCCTGCCAGGTGACGCCCGCCACGGTGTCGGGGTCGTCGAGCCGCTCCACGAGGTCGAGGATGAGCTGCTCGCCGTCCCCGCGGCACACGAAGTCGATCTCGGAGACCTGCAGCTTGACGAGCTGCGGGTTGAGCGACGCGAAGACGCCGCCGAACGCGATCTTCACTTTCGGATCGGCCGCGCGGATCTGGCGCGCCAGGATCTTCGCGTACGGATAGCTCGTCGTCGACAGGAAGCTCAGGCCCACGAGCGCCGGCCGCTGGCGCCGGATCTCGTCGATGATCACATCGTTCGGCGTCTCGGGGTTGGCCTGGTCGAACATCGTGACCTCGTGGCCGGCCTGCTTCAGGACCGAGGAGAGGGACATGATGCCGATGGGCGGAAATCCCATGATCCGGATGCGGCCATTCCTGGCGCGCGTCTTGTCGGGGATCGCGTAGAACTGCGGATCCCGGACGTGCACCAGAAATATTCTCATGTGGACTTCCTCTGCGGCAGATCTCCCAGTCTACGCGAAAGGGCTGCCAGCCGCCGCCGCCCCCGATGCTTTGCACCTAAAATGACCGCGGCCAGCGCGCGACGCGCAGCGGGAGAGAAGCGAATGCGAGTAGACGTCATCGGCGGCGGCCCGGCCGGGCTGTACTTCGCCATCCTCATCAAGGCGAGCCACCCCGGCACCGCGGTCAACGTCGTCGAGCGCAACCGGGCCGACGACACGTTCGGCTTCGGCATCGTGCTCTCCGACGAGACGCTCGCGAACCTGCGCCGGGCCGACGAGATGAGCTACCGCGAGATCGCGGCGAACTTCGCCTACTGGGACGACATCTACACCCACTACAAGGGCCGGGTGCTGAAGTCGAGCGGGCACGGCTTCTCGGGCATCCGCCGGCTGACGCTGCTGCAGATCCTGCAGCGCCGCGCGGCCGATCTCGGCGTGCGCGTCCGGTATCAGGCCGAGGACCCGGGCGTGGCGGCACACCAGGACGCCGACCTGATCGTCGGCGCCGACGGTATCAACAGCCGGGTGCGCGAGACGCTCGCCGGGCACTTCAAGCCGGCGACCGAGACCCGGTCGAATCGCTTCGTCTGGCTCGGCGCGAAGACCACGCTCCCCGGCTTCACCTACAGCTTCCGCGAGAACGAGCACGGGATCTGGAATCTCCACGCCTACATGTACACGCAGGGCGAGTGCACGCTGGTGGTCGAGACCACCGACGAGGCGTTCAAGGCCTCCGGCCTCGGCGTGGAGGATGAGGCGGCCACCGCGGCCTACGTGGCGAAGCTCTTCGCCGAGGAGCTCAACGGCGCGCCGGTGCTCACCAACCGCTCGTTCTGGCGGCAGTTCCCGGTGGTGCGCTGCGCCACCTGGCACCACGACAACGTGGTGCTGCTCGGCGACGCCGCCCATACCGCGCACTGGTCGATCGGCTCGGGCACGAAGCTCGCCCTGGAGGACGCGATCGCGCTCCACGGGGCGGTGACGCGCCAGCCGCGGGATCCGCGGGCCGCGCTCGAGGCCTACGAGGGCGAGCGCCGCGTCGAAGCGGACCGGATCACGCACTCGGCGAACACCTCGCTCGTGTTCTTCGAGAACGTCCGCCGCTTCTGGCACATGGACCCGATCCAGTTCAACTTCGCGCTGATGTCGCGCTCGAAGCAGGTCACCTACGAGAACCTGCGCAAGCGCGACGCGACCGTGGTCGAGGACGTCGACCGGTGGTGGGCGGGGCAGGTCGCCGAGGCGGAGCGCATCCGGCTGCCGGCCGACTTCGCCGCACCGCCGCCGATGTTCTCGCCCTTCACCTTGCGCGGCATGACGGTGATGAACCGCGTCGTGGTGTCGCCGATGTGCCAGTACTGCGCCGAGGACGGCACGCCGACCGACTGGCACTTCGTCCATTACGGCGCGCGCGCGGTCGGGGGCGCCGGCCTGATGTTCACGGAGATGACGTGCGTCGCACCCGATGCGCGCATCTCGCCCGGCTGCACCGGCATGTACAAGCCCGAGCACCTGGCCGCGTGGCAGCGGATCGTGCAGTTCGTGCATCTCCACAGCGACTGCAGGATCGGGCTGCAGATCGGCCATTCCGGCCGGAAAGGCTCGACGCAGCTCGGCTGGGAGGAGAGCGACCACCCGCTCGCGAGCGGCAACTGGCCGATCGTGGCCCCCTCGCCGCTGCCGTACTACCCGGAGGTGTCGCAGGTACCGCGGGAGATGACGCGCGAGGACATGGATCGGGTCCGCGACCAGCACGTCGCGGCCGCCAGGATGGGCATCGAGTGCGGCTTCGACATGCTCGAGCTCCACATGGCGCACGGCTACCTGCTGGCGAGCTTCCTGTCACCGATCACCAACCGGCGCCGGGACGCGTATGGCGGGAGCCTCCAGAGCCGGCTGCGGTTCCCGCTCGAGGTGTTCGACGCCTGCCGGCGGGTCTGGCCGGCGGAGAAGCCGGTGTCGGTGCGGATCTCGGCGACCGACTGGATTCCGGGCGGGAACACCGGCGACGACGCGGTGGCGATCGCCCGCGCCTTCAAGGCGCTCGGCTGCGACCTGATCGACGTGTCGAGCGGCCAGACCGACCCGTCGTCGCGGCCGGTGTACGGCCGGATGTACCAGGCGACGTTCGCCGAGCAGATCCGGAACGAGGTCGGAATCGCGACCATGGCGGTCGGTGCGATCACGACCGCCGACCAGGTGAACACGCTCGTCGCCTCGGGGCGCGCCGACCTCTGCGCCCTCGCGCGCCCGCATCTCGCCGACCCGTACTTCACGCTGCACGCGGCGGCCGGGTACCAGGCGCTCGGCTACGCCCTCCAGGGGGTTGCGTGGCCGAAGCAATACTGGTCGGGCCGCGACCAGCTCTACCTGCTCGAGCGCCGCGCGCGGGAGGAAGCCGAGCAGAAGCTCGGGCAGGTCAAGCCGCCGAAGCCCGACGTCGCGGTGGCGCAGAGGGCGGCCTGAGCCAGCGGGAACGGCCGACGAGGTGACTGCCGAACTTGAGGTGTTGCGCGACGCCGTAGCGCGTCTCGACCGCGCGGGCGTGCGGGCGGCCCCGCTCGGGGTCGCCGATCTCCTGGACCATTGCCGCGATGCAGGACACGACGCCTGAGTTCCGCCGGCTCGTCGCGGAGCGTCTGCGGCGCATGGCGCCCGAGGAACGGGTCCGTCTCTGCGCCGAGATGTTCGAAACGGCGCGTCACCTGATTGAAGCTTCGCTGCCGGCGGGCATCGGACCGCTCGAGCGGAGAAAGCGTCTCGGCGAGCGGCTCTACGGCGAATTCGCGCGCCGGGCGTTCGCCGCCTCAACTGGCTCTCCTCGCTAGCCCGACGCCGACGTCGCCCGGGGCGCGACCCATCCTGTCGATACCGAGGCATGGAAGAAGCAAGGGTCGGTGAAATGACCGCACCGTCCCCGCGCCGACGCCCGGCGACTGCCGCATAGCTGCGCTTGACCGTGACCGCCTGAACGGCGTCGCGGCGCGGGGCGCTCTGCGGCGTGAAAATTTCCGCTGTTTCCCCTCGAAAGCAGCTGGACTCCCGTGCTTTCCCCCCTCCCCCCCGGCGGCCGATCGAATCGCTCGCCGCCGCGGCGGACGAGCTGAGCAAGGGTCAGCTCGACAAGCGATTCAGCGCCGAAGGTGTCGCCGAATTCGTGCGGCTTGCGGAAGCGCTCGAGCGGCTGCGAGCCGCCCAGCAGGCGTTCACGGCGCGCCTGCGAGCGCAGAAGGCTGGGGGCCCGCAAAAGGCCACGGCCTGAGGGAGTCGGCGCCGACGTCAAGCGCGACCGCGGGAGGAGTGCCGAAAAGGCTCAGCCCCGCCCGACGAACGGCATCTTGGTCGCCATCACGGTGACGAACTGGACGTTCGCGTCGAGCGGCAGGCTCGCCATGTAGACCACCGTCTTCGCGACGTGCGCGACGTCCATCAGCGGCTCGACCTTGATCGAGCCGTCTGCCTGCGGCACGCCCTTCGCCATCCGCTCGGCCATCTCGGTCAGCGCGTTGCCGATGTCGATCTGGCCGCACGCGATGTCGTACTTCCTCCCGTCGAGCGAGGTCGACTTGGTGAGGCCGGTGATCGCGTGCTTGGTGGCCGTGTAGGGCGAGGAGTTGGGCCGCGGCGCGTGCGCCGAGATGGAACCGTTGTTGATGATCCGCCCGCCGCGAGGCGTCTGGCTCTTCATGACCTTGAACGCTTCCTGCGTGCACAGGAACGCGCCGGTGAGGTTGGCGTTCACCACCGACTGCCACTGCTCGAAGGTCAGTTCCTCGAGCGGGATCCCGGGCGCGTTCTGACCGGCGTTGTTGAAGACGAGGTCGAGACGGCCGAACTTCTCCTTGGTCTTGGCGAAGAGGGCGCGAACGGACACCGGATCGCTCACGTCGGTGGGAACCGCCAACGCGCGTGACGCCGCCGCGCCGGCATCCTTCACCGCCCGCTCCAGCGCGTCCGCCCGGCGTCCCGCCAGCGCGACCGAATATCCTTCTTTCAGCAGTGCGAGCGCCGTCGCCTTGCCGATGCCGGAGCCTGCACCAGTCACGATCGCGACCTTGCCGTTCGAGCTCATCGTTCGTCCTCCTGCGGCCGGATGGGAATGGGGGGCAGGAAGGATAGACCAATCGCCCTTACCGCGGCGCGCCTGGTTTCCGGATCAGCGCGAGCATGCGGTCCGGGTAGTCGGTCATGATCCCGTCGACCGGCAGCGCGATGAGCCGCTTCATGTCTTCGGGCTCGTTGACCGTCCAGACGTCTATTTTCAGGTTGAGCCGCCGCGCGGCGCGTAAGAATCCCGGGGTGAGGACTTCGAGATTCCCGAGCCGCTCGGGCACCTGGAGCGCCTCGGCCCGAGGTTCGAACAGCGGGTCGAGGAACACGGCCGTGAGCCGGAAGAATTGACGGGCCTCGTCCGCCGTCGCGGCTGTCGCGACCTGCGGGCACGCGGCGCGGAAGGCGTCCATGGGTTCCTGCCCGAACGACGCCACCACCACGCGGTGTTCCATGCCGTGCTCGCGGATGAGCGCGCAAAGGGGCTCGGACAGCGTCGGTCCCCGCGCCTTGATCTCCAGGTTTATTCGCGCTTGGGGAAGGGCCTTGAAGACCTCGTTCAGCGTAGGGACGGTGAGGCCCTCGCCCCGATGGGGGTGAGTCTTACCGCCATCCGGACTCCAGCGGTAACCGGCATCGAGCTCGCGGAGTCTCGACAGCGTCAGCGCCGCAACCGGCCCGCTGCCATCGGTCGTTCGATCGACGGTCTCGTCGTGAAGGACCACGAGCACGCCGTCCGCAGTCTGGCGGATGTCCATTTCCAGAACGTCGACGCCCAGATCGGCCGCCTTGCGGAACGCGTGCAGCGTGTTCTCGGGCCAAAGGCCCCGTCCACCGCGATGGGCGATCACCCTGGGCTCCGTCGTCGCGGCCCAGAACGGATGCTGGGGAACCGGCTTCACCAGCGCGGCCAGGACCAGGTGAGCCGTGACCAGGCTCGCCAGCAGGACCGCGCCGACTTTCAGGAGGAGACGCATGATGGGCCAGGCGAGGCTCAGCCCGGCTTCACTCCCGCCGCCTTGATCACCTTGCCCCAGCGGTCGGCCTCGCCGCGCATCAGGATGCGCAGCGCCTCCGGTGCGGTGCCGACGGGCTGGAAGTAGATCGCGATCATCCGCTGCCGCACGTCGTCGCTGCGGATGATCCGGACGAGCTCCTCCGACAGCCGGTCGACGATCCGCGGCGGGGTTCTCGCCGGCGCGACGGCGCCGATCCAGGCCGTGGACTCGAAGCCGGCGAAACCCTGCTCGGCGATCGTCGGAGTCCCGGGCAGCACGACGCTCCGCGACGTCGTGGTCGCGCCGAGCGCCTTGAGCCGCCCGGCCTGGACGAGCGGCATCGCCGTCGCCGGCACGACGAACCCGCCGGCGATCTGGCCGTTGAGGATCGCGGTGTTCACCTGCGGGCTGCCGGGATAGGGCACGTGCACGAGGTCGAGACCGGCGCGCTGCTTGAGCAGCTCCATCGTGAGGTGCGAAGCGCTGCCGTTGCCGACCGAGCCGTAGTTGAGCTTGCCCGGCTGCGACCTGGCGAGCTTGACGAAGTCCTGGACGCTGTCCACGCCGAGCCTGGGGTCGACGACCAGCAGGTTCGGGCTCGCCGCAACGACCGTGATCGGAGCGAGCTCCTTGAACGGGTCGTACTCCATGCTCTTCATCAGCACGGTGTTCACCGCGAGCGGACCCGGGATCGAGAGTCCGATCGTGTAGCCGTCGGGCGCCGCCTTCGCGACCTGGCCGGTGCCGACCATGCCGCCGGCGCCGGGCTTGTTCTCGACGACGACCGGCTGGCCGAGCGCGGCGCCGAGCCGGTCGGTCAGCATCCGCGCGATCAGATCGGGCGAGCTGCCCGGCGGGAACGGGACGATCATGCGGATCGGCCTCGCGGGCCACTTGTCCTGGGCCGGGGCCGCCGGCGCGAGCGCGAGCGCCACGAATCCCCCCGCCGCCAACGCGATGGCCCTCTTGAGCAGCGGGAATCGACCCCTCAGCTTCGCTGTTCCGCACCCGGGCCCGGTGACGTAGTTCATGGCAGCCGCAAAGATACCCCATGGGCGCGCCGGCGGCGCGAGAGTGATCCCTTAGAATCGGACCGATGAACAGGGCCGTCGACACTTCCCTGACGGCACCGGCACGCGGCGAGCCGGGGCGCGTGCGCGCGTTCTGGAACTGGCTCACCCGGAGCGCCGGACCGCGCGGCGCGCAGCCGATCTCGGCCGGCGACCTCAAGCTCGCGCGTGCGATCTTCCGCGACATCCTGGCGGGGATCGGCGGCGAGGCGTCGGCCCGCCAGCGCGTCGCGACGCTCGGCTCGCTCTATCGCAGTCTGAACGACGATGGCCGGCGGGAGCTGCTCGGCGTGCTCGCGGACGAGTTCGGCCCCGACGAGCTCGAGATCAACCGCGCGATCCAGGGATATCTCGATGCCCGGGGGCCGGCGCGGCGCCACGCCGAGTCGGAGCTCCGGCTCGCGCTCGGCAGCCCGCGCATCCGGATCCTCAAGCAGTTCAACCTGCTCCCCGACGGCGTGAAGCTCCTGGTCGACATGCGCGCCGACGTGCTGCGCTACGTCGGGGAGCGCAGCGAGCTGGGGGTGCTGGGCGACGAGCTCTACTCGCTCCTCGGCAGCTGGTTCGACATCGGGAATCTCGAGCTCCGGCGCATCAGCTGGAACTCGCCGGCGATGCTGCTCGAGAAGCTGATCTCGTACGAGGCGGTGCACGAGATCCAGTCGTGGGCGGATCTGCGCAACCGCCTGGACTCGGATCGGCGCTGCTACGCGTTCTTCCATCCACGCATGCCCGACGAGCCGCTGGTCTTCGTCGAGATCGCGCTCGGCAAGGACATGGCGGACAACATCCACTCGCTCCTCGACGAGTCGGCGCCGGCGTTCGATCCGCAGGCGGCGCAGGCGGCGGTCTTCTACTCGATCTCGACCTCGCAGGCGGGCCTGCGCGGCGTGTCGTTCGGGGGGTTCCTCATCAAGCGCGTCGTCGAGACGCTCTCGGCCGATTTCCCCCGGCTGCGGACGTTCGCGACGCTCTCGCCGGTCCCGGGGTTCCGGCAGTGGCTCGAGGCGCAGGCGCGGGCGAAGGACCCGGAGTTCTTCGGCACGAAGGAGCGCGCGCGCCTGTGCGAGGAGGCCGCGGTGCGCGATCCGCACGAGGCGCTCGCGCAGCTGCTGCTGCGCGGCTTCGCCATGGAGGCGCAGCCGCCGGAGTCGCTCCGGCCGACGCTCACGCGCCTCTGCGCGCAGTACCTCGTCGAGGCGAAGGACGAGGAGCGGTCGCTCGACTCGGTGGCGCGCTTCCACCTCGGCAACGGCGCGCGGCTGGAGCGGATCAACTGGCTCGCCGACACCTCACCGCGCGGCATCAAGCAGTCGGCAGGGATGATGGTGAACTACCTGTACAAGCTCGACGACATCGAGGACAACCACGAGGCTTACGCGCGCGAGGGTCGCGTGGTGATGAGCGACGGTGTGAAGCGGCTGCTGCGGAAGCCCGCGTAGCCCCCTGTCGAAGGGGGTACGGAGCGCGAGGTCCCGGCTCCGCCTACGACACGATCTGCCAGGTCCCGTCGCCGGCGCGGCAGGCGCGGTCGGTGACCGTCTCCTTGCGGCTCTTCGCGGTGATCACGGTGGTGAACTCGCGGCAGCTCTGGCCGTTCTGCCTGAAGCCGCGAGTCGGCGTTACCGCATAGCTCATGCCGGTCTTCGCGTTCGACCAGGTCACGGGTTTCCCGTCGGCCGTGAGCTCGAGCGCGTGGCCGACGCAGCCGCGATCGGCCTCGTCGAGATCGCGCCCGATCTTGGCGCCGATCACCGCCCCGAGGACGGAGCCCACGACGATCGCGACGGTGCGGCCGTCACCCTCGCCGACCCTCGATCCGATCGCGCCGCCGACGACGCCGCCGAGCACGGCGCCCACCGCCTCGCGGTTGCAGCGCCCGCCGATCACGCCGTAGTCCTTCTCCCATTTCTTGCCGGTGTAGCCGACGTAGTTCGGGTCGTTCTTCTTGCGCCAGCCGTGCGCCGGCGCGTGATCCGGCGGGGCAGCGAACGCTTGCGGGGCCGCGACGGCAATCGCGAGCGCGCCAACCCAGAGCGCCTTGCGGAGCCGGGTGCGCGGGAGGTCAGGGTGCATGATCGGTCCTCCGGGATCGGTTCGATGGCGATCATTCGACCGCAGACCGATCCGGGTGACGAGCGCGTCACCGCGCGCGGCGGGGATTAGTCCCGATCCGTCGACCGGTGTCGGGTGACGGCGACAGCAGGCGCGAGAAATTGGTCACGCGCCCGGGGGGCGCCAGCCTTCGCGGCGTTCAAGGCCGCAGTCCCGCGGCCGCCGCGGCTTCCATCCGCAGCCTGAACCGCTGCAGCTTCCCGGTCTCGGTGCGCGGCAGCGAATCGCGGAACTCGATCGCGCGCGGGTACTTGTACGGCGCGATCGTCGCTTTGGCGTGATCCTGGAGCGCCTTGACCATCGCTGCGTCGCCGGTGAAGCCCGGCTTCAGGACGACGTACGCCTTCACGATGGTCCCGCGCTCGGCGTCCGGCGCGCCGACGACGCCGCATTCGGCGACCGCCGCGTGCGTGAGCAGCGCCGACTCGACCTCGGGGCCGGCGATGTTGTAGCCCGCCGAGATGATCATGTCGTCGGTGCGCGCCTGATAGAAGAAGTAGCCGTCGGCGTCCATCGAGTAGGCGTCGCCGGTGACGTTCCAGCCGTTCTGGACGTAGACCTTCTGGCGGTTGTCCGCGAGGTACTTGCAGCCGGTCGGGCCCTTGATCGCGAGCCGCCCGACGACCCCGGGCGGGCACACGCGACCCGCGTCGTCGAGCACGGTCGCGCGGTACCCGGGAATGGCGTAGCCGGTCGCGCCGCGCCGGACGCGCTCCGGCGTGTGCGCGATGAACATGTGGATCAGCTCGGTCGAGCCGATGCCGTCGATGATTTCGATGCCGGTGGCCTGCTTGAACAGCTGGCGCGTGGCGTCGGGCAGGGCCTCGCCCGCGGAAACGCACTTCTTCAGGCTCGAGAGGTCGAAGCGGCCCGCGAGCGGCGCCATCTGGCGGAGGAAGGTCGGCGCGGAGAAGCAGACGGTCGCGCGGAAGTCCTGGATCGTCTGCAGGAGAGCATCGGGCGTCGGCCGCTCGCTCAGGACGGTCGATGCCCCGTAGCGCGCCGGAAAGCACAGCATCCCGCCCAGCCCGAAGGTGAAGGCGATCGGCGGCGTCCCGCAGAAGACGTCGTCCGCCCTCGGCTTGAGGCAGGAGCGCGGAAAGCAGTCGCACATCGCCATCACGTCGCGGTGGAAGTGGATGCAGCCCTTCGGCTGGCCGGTGGTGCCGGAGGTGAAGGCGATCAGGGCCGGGTCGTCGAGCGCGGTGTCGACGTTCTTGAACGCGACCGGTTTCGGCTCGAGAGCCGCTTCCAGCGACCCCGGCCCGCCGTCGTTGAAGTAGAGGATCTGCTTGAGTGACGGGGACTGGCCTCCCGCGAGCTCCAGGTCGTCCCGGAGCCGCACGTCGCAGAGCGCCGCCCCGACCCTGGCCTTGTCGATGATCTGCGTGAGCTCCTTCGCGCGGAGCAGCGGCATGGTGGCCACCGCGATGCCGCCCGCCTTGATCACCGCGAACCAGCATGCCGCCATCATCGGGTTGTTCGGCCCGCGGAGGAGCACCCGGTTGCCGGGCACGAGCTTCAGGTCCTGGACGAGCACGTGCGCGATCCGGTTCGCGCGGGCGAGGAGCTGGCGATACGTGCACGAGTACCGCTTTCCCTCGATCAGGGCGTGCAGCATCGGGCGGTCGCCGTGGCCCGCCGCAACCATCCGGTCGAGCAGCTCCGCCGCGCAGTTGAGCCGGTCGGGATACCGGAGCTCGGGCAGCTCGAACAGGAACCCCGGCAGGTCGCCGGGCGGCGGCAGGTTGTCGCGCACGAAGGTGTCGACGTGAGCGGTGTAGGCCATAGGGCGCCGCCTAGTCCTTTCCCTTCAGCGTCTCGCGGGCGATGACGAGCTTCTGCACCTCGGTCGCGCCCTCGTAGATGCGCAGCGCCCGGATCTCGCGATAGAGCTTCTCGACGGGGTGGCCCGACACGACGCCCAGCCCCCCGAAGATCTGCACGGCGCGGTCGATGACGGCCTGGGCGGTCTCGGTCGCGACCATCTTGGCCATCGCCGCCTCGCGCGTCGTGCGCACCCCCTTCGCGTCGCGGAGCCAGGCCGCGCGGTACGTGAGCAGCGCCGACGAGTCTATCCCGGTCGCCATGTCGGCGATCGCCGCCTGGGTGAGCTGGAAGTCGGCGAGCGTCTCGCCGAACATGCGGCGCGAGGCGGCGCGGGCGATGGCTTCGTCGAGCGCCCGGCGCGCGAACCCGAGCGCCGCAGCGGCGACCGAGGCGCGGAAGATGTCGAGCGTCTGCATCGCGACCTTGAAGCCCTCGCCGGGCGGCCCGAGCCGCTGCGACGCGGGAAAGCGGCAGTCCCGGAACTCGAGCCGTGCCAGCGGATGCGGCGCGATCACGTTGATGCGCTCGGCGACCGTGAGGCCCGGCGCATCCGCGTCGACCACGAACGCGCTGATCCCCTTCGCGCCCGGGGCGTCGGTCTCGCGGGCGAACACGGTGTAGAAGTCGGCGATGCCGCCATTCGAGATCCAGGTCTTCGCGCCGTCGAGGACGATCTCGCCCCGAGTCTCTCTCGCGCGGGTGGACATGGCCGCGACGTCGGAGCCCGCGTCGGGCTCGGAGAGCGCGAACGCGGCGATCGCCTCGCCTTGCGCGACCCGCGGCAGGTAGTGCTCCCTGAGCGCGTTGGATCCGTACAGCGAGATCGCGCCCGAGCCGAGGCCCTGCATCGCGAACGCGAAGTCCGCGAGCCCGTCGCGGCGCGCGAGGGTCTCCCGGGCGAGGCACACGGAACGGGAGTCGATCTCCTCCAGCCGGCCACCCCAGCGCTTCGGCACGCAGTACTCGAGCCAGCCCGCCTCGCCGAGCATCGCGACGAGGTCGTGGCAGGCGCGGTCCACGTCGACGTGCTCGTGGCCCGTGGCGAGCCGCTCCGCGGCCCAGGCATCGAGGCTCCGCGCGAGCGTCCGATGCGCGTCGTCGAAGAACGGCCAGTCGAGGAACGTGCGGTCGGGCATCAGTCGCCGGCGAACTTCGGCGGTTGCTTCGCCACGAACGCCTCGTACGCGCGCCGGAAGTCCTGGGTCTGCATGCAGATCGCCTGCGCCTGCGCCTCGGCCTCGATCGCCTCGTCGAGGCCCATGCTCCACTCCTGGTGCAGCATCTTCTTGGTCATGCCGTGCGCGAAGGTCGGGCCGTCGGCAAGCGACCGGGCAAGCGCTCTTGCCTCGTCGAGCACCTTGTCGGGCGCGCAGAGCTTGTTGAAGAAGCCGAAGGCGAGCCCCTCGTCGCCGGACATCGAACGACCGGTGTAGAGCAGCTCCGCCGCGCGGCCCTGGCCGATCAGCCGCGGCAGGAGCGTGCACGCGCCCATGTCGCACCCGGCGAGCCCCACCCGCGTGAAGAGGAATGCGGTCTTCGACTGCGCGGTGCCGTAGCGGAAGTCGGAAGCGAGCGCCATCATGGCCCCGGCGCCGGCGCAGATCCCGTCGATCGCGGCGACGATCGGCTGCGGGCAGGCGTGCATCGCCCGCACGAAATCGCCGGTCATCCGGGTGAAGTCCATGAGCTCGGGCATCGTCATCCTGGTGAGCGGGCCGATGATCTCGTGCACGTCGCCGCCGGAGGAGAAGTTGCCGCCGGCGCCGGTGACGACGACGGCCTTCACGTCCGAAGCGTACTGCAGGCCGCGAAAGAGGTCGCGCAGCTCAGCGTAGGAGTCGAAGGTGAGCGGGTTCTTCTTCTCCGGCCGGTTGATGGTGACCACCCCGACCTTGCCTTCGGCCTGCCAGGCGAAGTGCGTGGGCCGGAAGCCGGCGAAGGTGCGCTTGTGGTGGGCCATGCTCATGCGGGTCCCCTATCGTGACGACCGTCGCCATCATCCCATGACCTCGCCGCCGGCGACGGCGATCGCCTGCCCGGTGATCGCTTCCGATCCCGGGAGGCAGAGCCAGAGCACGGCGTTGGCGACCTCGGCGGGCTGCACCATGCGGGCCTGCGGGTTGCGCGCGACGAGCGCCGCGCGCGCCTCGCTTTCAGATCGGCCGGTCTTCTGCACGATGCTGGCGACGGCTTCCCGGATGAGATCGGTTTCGGTGTAGCCGGGGCAGACCGCGTTCACGGTGACGCCGCTCTTCGCGCACTCGAGCGCGAGCGCGCGCGTGAGACCCACGACGCCGTGCTTCGCGGCGCAGTAGGCCGCGACGTAGGCGTAGCCCACGAGGCCGGCGGTGCTCGCGACGTTGACGATGCGGCCGGCGCCGCGCGCGACCATCTCCGGCAATGCCGCTCGCGTGCACAGATAGGTGCCCGTCAGGTTCACGGCGAGCATCCTCTGCCAGAGCGCGGAGTCGGTCCTGGCGAAGGGCGCGCTTTCGACCTGGCCGGCGTTGTTGACGAGGATGTCGACCCGACCGAAGCGCCCCTGAACCGCGGCGAACGCCGCCCGTACCGACGCCTCGTCGGCGACGTCGACGCTGACCGCCTGGGCGCGGCTCGGGCCGCCCAGCGCCTCGACCTGCGCCGCGAGCCGGCCACCGTCGCGGCCGAGGACGGAGACCGTCGCGCCTTCGCGGGCAAGCGCTGCGGCGATCGCGCCACCGATCCCGCGCCCCCCGCCGGTGACGATCGCATGCTGGTCTGCAAGGGGCGGACTCATCGGGCTGCCTTGTCGCTTCGCGCCAAGGATTCGCGCTTGGGGCGGCCGGCGCGCTCATGGCGACGGCCGTGCCGCCGGCGGCCTACGCGCCGATCCGGTCGTAGAAGCGGGTGAGCGCCTGGTTGAAGGCCTCGGGCTGCTCGATGTTCGAGATGTGTGAGGCCGACGGAATCACGACTAGCTCCGAGCCGGGCACGTTTTCGTGGATCGCGCGCGTGCCCGGCGCGGCGACGTCCTCGGCGCCGGTGATCGCGAGCACCGGCACCCGGATCTCCTTCAGGCGCGCGGTGAGGTCGATCTTCGGGATCGCATGGCAGCAGCCGACGTAGCCCGCGACCGGCGTCGCGCGGATCATGCCTGCGATCGGCTGGATCCGATCCGGCCGCGCCTTGCGGTAGGGCTCGGTGAACCAGCGCGCGAGCGTCGACTCGACGGTCGCCTCCATCCCCTTCGCCTCCGCCACCTCGATGCGCTCCTTCCACATCGGCCACGCCTCCGGCGGGTTGCGGCTGGTCGTGTCCGCGAGCACGAGGCTCCGGAGCACACCGGGGTGCTTGAGCGCGAGCGTCTGTCCGATCATCGCGCCCATCGAAATCCCGATCCAGTGGGCCTCGCGCACGTCGAGTGCATCGAGCAGCCCCTTCGCGTCGTCCGCCAGCATCTCCAGGGTGTAGGCGCCCGCCGGTGCATCGCTCTGCCCGTGGCCGCGCGTGTCGTAGCGCAGCACCTTGAAGCGCTTGGCCAGGAGCTCCGCCTGCTCGCCCCACATCGCGGAGTTGCAAGCGAGCGAGTGGCTCATGACGAGCCAGGGGCCGGCGCCCTCAACGGTGTAGTACTGCTCGATGCCGTTCGCTCGGATTTTCACGCGCTGCTCCTCCCTTTAATCCTTGACCCGCGCGAGCCGCACGACCTCCGGGATCCGCCGCACCGACTTCATCACGCGCGCGAGGTGCAGCCGGTTCTGCACCTGGATCGTGAAGAGCATCGTCCTGTAGAGTCCGCGCTCCTCGTCGATGCTCACGTTGTCGATGTTCGAGCCGGCTTCGGCGATCGCGGCCGCAACCTTGGCGAGCACGCCGCGCTGGTTCGCGGCGTCGACTTTCACCCCGACGTCGAACGTGCGGTCGGTCTCCGCGGCCCACTCGACGTCGATCCACTTGTCGGGGTCGCCGCGCGCCTTGGCGGCGGTGGGGCAGTCGTGGGTGTGGACGACGAGCCCCTGTCCTTTCTTGATGAAGCCGACGATCGGGTCGCCGGGGATCGGCCTGCAGCACCGCGCGAACTGCACCGCCATCCCTTCGGAGCCGCGGATGACGATCGAGCCCTGGATCTTTGCGTCGGTCGGCGCGTGGTCGGCGAGCGCCAGGAGCTGACGGGCGACGATCGCCGCGAGCCGCTTGCCAAGACCGATGTCCGCCAGCACTTCCTCGCGGGACTTCGCGCCCGATTCGCGCACGAGCTTCTCCCAGCGCTCGGGCTCGATCGTCAGCGGATCGGACTCGAGCCCGCGCAGCGCCTGGCCGAGCAGCCGCTCGCCGAGCGCCGTCGACTCCTCGAACTGCATCGTCTTCAGGAAGTGCCGGATCTGCGAGCGCGCCTTGCCGGTCTTGACGTACGCGAGCCAGGCCGGGTTCGGGTGGGCGTGCGCCGCGGTGATGATCTCGACGCGGTCGCCGCTCCTCAGCTCGGTCCTGAGCGGCACGAGCTCGTAGTTCACCTTCGCCGCCACGCAGCGGTTGCCGATGTCGGTGTGTACGGCATACGCGAAATCGACCGCGGTCGCCCCGCGCGGCAGCGCCATGATCTTGCCCTTCGGCGTGAAGAGGTAGACCTCCTCGGGGAACAGGTCGACCTTGACGTGCTCGAGAAACTCGGCCGAGTCGCCGCTCGCGTTCTGGATGTCGATCAGCGACTGCAGCCACTTGTGCGTGCGGCTCTGCACCTCGGAGAGCGTGCCCTCCTCGTCCTTGTAGAGCCAGTGCGAGGCGACGCCGGTCTCGGCGATGCGATGCATCTGGTGCGTCCGGACCTGCACCTCCACCGGCACTCCGTACGGGCCGACCAGCGCGGTGTGCAGCGACTGGTAGCCGTTGACCTTCGGGATCGCGATGTAGTCCTTGAACTTGCCGGGCACCGGCTTGTAGAGCCCGTGCAGGACGCCGAGCGCGAGATAGCAGGAGGCCACGTCCTTGACGACGACGCGGAACCCGTAGATGTCGAGCACCTCGGAGAACGAGAGCTTCTTCTCGATCATCTTCTTGTAGATCGAGTAGACGTGCTTCTCGCGTCCGGCGGTGGTCGCTTCGATCCCGGCCTCGGTGAGCCGCTTGCCGATCGCCTCCAGGATCTTGTTCACCACCTCGCGCCGGTTGCCGCGCGCCGCCTTCACGGACTTCGCGAGCACCCGGTAGCGCATCGGGTGGATGTGCTCGAACCCGAGCTCCTGCAGCTCGCGGTACAGGCCGTCGAGCCCGAGCCGGTTCGCGATCGGCGCGTAGATCTCGAGCGTCTCCTTCGCGACGCGGCGCCGCTTCTGCGGGTTCACCGCCTCGAGCGTACGCATGTTGTGCAGGCGGTCCGCGAGCTTGATCAGGATGACGCGCACGTCGCGCGCCATCGCGAGCAGCATCTTGCGGAAGTTCTCGGCCTGCGCGTCCTGCTGACTCTGGAACTCGATCCGGTCGAGCTTCGAGACGCCGTCGACCAGGTCGGCGACGGGCTTGCCGAACCGGTTCGAGATGTCGTCCTTGGACACGTCGGTGTCCTCGACGACGTCGTGCAGCAGCGCCGCGATCAGGGTCTGGGCGTCGAGCTGCCACTCCGACAGGATCTCGGCGACCGCGACCGGATGCGAGATGTAGGGCTCGCCGGACTTCCGGTACTGGCCGTGATGGGCGGCGTCGCTGAAGTGGTACGCCTCTTCGAGGCGCGAGAGGTCGGCGGGCTTGAGGTAGCCGGCGACGCTCTGCCGGAGGACTTCGAGCGGGGCGACCGCGCTCATGGGGCTACCTTGTCGCTTCGCGCCAAGGATTCGCGCTCGGGGCGGCCCGGCGGGCTCATTCGACCGCCCTCCGGCAAGCGGTGCGCCCGCACCCGCCCGCCGGCGGCGGTGCGGAACGGCTGGAAGTGGTCAGCTCACGGGCGCGGTGGTCCAAGTTCGCTAGTTCTGGTGCACCTTGCTCAGCATCTCGATCCCGACCTTCCCGGCGGCGACCTCGCGGAGCGCGATCACCGTCGGCTTGTCGCGCGTCGATTCGATGAGCGGCGTCCCGCCGTGGGCGAGCTGCCGCGCGCGGTAGGTCGCCGCGAGCGTGAGCTGGAAGCGGTTCGGGATCCTGTTCAGGCAATCTTCAACGGTAATGCGGGCCATGTGCGGTTCCTAGTCCTAATTATGCAGTCGGAATAACTCGGGATGGCGCGCGCTCTGGTGCGCGAGGCGCAGTCTGGAAGCGCGCACGACCGCGTCCAAGTCCCGGCGAGCCTCCTCGAAGTCTTTGTTGATTATAACGAAATCGAACTCGGCCGCGTGGCCCATTTCTTCCGCGGCGGCCGCCAGCCGCCGCTGGATGGCGTCCTCGGTGTCCTTGCCGCGGGCCCTTAGCCGGCGCTCGAGCTCGGGCCGCGAGGGCGGCAGGATGAAGATGCCCACCGCGTCCGGGAAGATCCGCCGCACCTGCTGCGCGCCCTGCCAGTCGATCTCGAGCACGATGTCGCGGCCGCGCGCGCGCACGTCGGCGATCTGCTTTTGCGAGGTCGCGTAGAGATTGCCGTGCACCTCCGCGCTCTCGAGGAACTCGCCCGCCTCGAGCATGCGCTGGAACGTGGCCCGGTTGACGAAGTGGTACTCGCGACCGTTGACCTCGCCCGCCCGCGCCGCGCGCGTCGTGTACGAGATCGACAGCACGAGTTGCGGATCGTCGGCGAGCACGGCGTTGACGAGCGAGGACTTGCCCGCGCCGGAGGGCGCCGCGATGATGAAGAGCAGGCCCTGCATGGCTAGTGAAGGGTGCTGGGTAAAAGGTGAAGGGTAAGGGTGGCGCCCCGGGCCGTCGCCTGCCCGCCTGCGAATCCCGCTATCTTCGCATGCGTGTCCCGGTGCGCCGGAGGGCGCGCCGTGGATGAACGTGCGCTACTTCTCACCATCCACCCGTCACCCGTCACTCGAGGTTCTGCACCTGCTCGCGCATCTGCTCGATGAGGACTTTGAATTCCAGCACCGCGGCCGAAAGCTCCTTCGACACCGATTTCGCGCCGAGCGTGTTGGCCTCGCGGTTGAGCTCCTGCATCAGGAAGTCGAGGCGCTTCCCGACCGCGCCGCCGGCCGCGAGCACGCGCTCCACCTCGTCGAGGTGGGCACCAAGCCGCGAGAGCTCCTCGGCGACGTCGATCCGCACGCCGAACACCGCGATCTCCTGCCGGATGCGCTCCTCGTCGGCGCTCGCGAGCGCTTCGCGCAGCTTCGCGGCGAGCTTCTCGGCGTAGGCGGCGACCGCCTGCGGGACGAGCGGCTCGATCTCGGCGAGCCGGCTGCGAATCCTGGCGACCCGCTCGCGGATCATCCGCGCAAGCTTCTCGCCTTCGCGGACGCGGGCTGCCGAGAGCTCGGCCAGGGCGGCGCGCATCGCGTCGAGCGCGGCCTCGCGGAGCGCTTCGGCCGCGGCCGTGTCCTCGCCGAGCACGCCGGGCCAGTGCAGCACCTCGATGACGCGGAGCGGCTGCGCCTCGGGAAGCGCGCCGCGCACCAGCTGCGACAGGCGCGCGAGACGCGAGAGCACCTCGGTGTTGAGCGCCGCCTCGCCGCGGGCGAGCGGCGAGGCCGTGAATGCGAGGCGGCAGTCGAGCTTGCCCCGCGCCACGCTCGCCATCGCCAGCTCGCGAAGCTGCGGCTCGGCGGACCGCAGCTCCTCCGCGATCCGGAACTGGACGTCGAGAAACCGGCTGTTGACGCTCTTCAGCTCGAGCGCGAGCGTCCCGGCCGCGAGCTCGCGCGTCGCGGCGGCGTAGCCGGTCATACTGCTCACCATCGATCGGTTTCCTCGCTCCAAGAGGCGGGTCGGCGCTTTACTTTGTGCCGAGATACTCACAAAATCAGCCGGCTTCGATCGCTATCTTAAGGGAAGGCGAGAACAAGAGGGCGACGCCCCTTGTGAATTCGCCGGGTCAGGAACCCGCGAGAAACCAAACAACCGCTCGAACCGAGGTTCCGGGACGCCAGAGGCTCATGCCGTCGCAAGCGAACATCCCGCTGTTGGAGGGCTACCAGCTCCAGAACTACCGCATCACGAAGGTGCTCTCGGCGGGCGGCTTCTCGATGGTCTACCTGGCGCACGACGAAACCGACCAGCCGGTCGCGATCAAGGAGTACCTGCCGAGCTCGCTCGCGCTCCGTCGCGAGGGCGACGTGCTGCCGTCGATCGCCGAGGAAAACCTTGCGACCTTCCGCTACGGGATGAAGTGCTTCTTCGAGGAGGGTCGCGCGCTCGCCAAGCTCTCGCATCCGAACGTGGTGCGGGTCTTGAACTTCTTCCGCGCGAACGAGACGGTGTACCTGGTGATGCGTTACGAGCGCGGACGCACGCTGCAGGAGCACATCCAGCACCGGCGCGGCTCGATGAAGGAGAACTTCATCCGCCGCGTGTTCACCCTGCTCCTCAACGGGCTGCGCGAGGTGCACGCGAACAAGCTGCTCCATCTCGACATCAAGCCGGCGAACATCTACATCCGCAACGACATCACCCCGGTGCTGATCGACTTCGGCGCCGCGCGCCAGACGCTCACCGCCGAGGGCTTCAAGCTGAACCCGATGTATACGCCGGGCTTCGCCTCGCCGGAGCACTATCAGAAGCGCGAGCTCCTCGGGCCGTGGAGCGACATCTATTCGGTGGGCGCGAGCATCTTCGCGTGTCTCGCGGGCGCCGCGCCGCAGGCGGCGGATCTGCGCACCGAGAAGGATCGCTACGTGTCGGCGACGAGGCTGTTCAACGGCAAGTACTCCAATCAGCTGCTTGAGACGATCGACTGGTGCCTGCAGCTCGACCACGCGAAGCGGCCGCAGAGCGTGATGGCGCTGCAGAAGGTGCTGCTGCGCGAGCGCGACCCGGAAGGGCCGAGCAAGCGCTCGTTCGTGGCGAACCTGCGCGGCACGCTGTTCAAGCTCGCGCGACGGTGAGGGTCGTGGAGCACGCCCGACGGGGAGGGCGACACAGATGAAGTTCTCGATCTACCAGGAAAGCCGGCAGGGACCGCGAAAGTCCAACCAGGACCGGGTCGCGTACTGCTACAGTCGCGATACGCTCTGCATGACGATTGCCGACGGCATGGGCGGACACCTGCACGGCGAGGTGGCGGCGCAGATCGCGACCCAGTTCGTCTCGGAGGCGTTCCAGCGCGAGGCGCAGCCGCGCCTCGCCGATCCCTTCAAGTTCCTGCTCGACTCGATCACGGCCGCGCACCACGCGATCGTCGACTACGCGAACGTGCGCAGCCTGCTCGAGACGCCGCGCACCACCTGCGTCGCGTGCATCGTGCAGGACGGGCTCGCGTACTGGGCGCATGTGGGCGACTCGCGTCTGTACCTCATCCGCAACGGCCGCGTGGAAGCGCAGACGAAGGACCACTCGCGGGTGCAGATCCTCGTCGACGCTGGGCGGATCCGGGAGGAGGCGGTCGCCGCTCACCCCGACCGCAACAAGATCTTCAACTGTCTCGGGCAGATGGGCCCGCCGCGGGTGGACCTGTCGCGCCGGACGGCGCTCCGCGACCAGGACACGCTGCTCCTCTGCTCCGACGGGCTCTGGGGGCCCCTCACGTCGCGGCAGCTCTGCGAGGAACTGCTCCGCGCCGACATCATGCACGCGATCCCGGTCCTGCTCGACATGGCCGAGGTGCGTGCCGGCAAGGACGGCGACAACGCGTCCGTGGTCGCAATGAAATGGGCCGACGAGCTCGAGGGGGCCGGGGCCGACTGGATTTCGACCGTCAGCATGGACCCGACGCATGTGAAGACCACGATCGAGCAGTTCGGACGATCCAAGCCGCCGCCGGGGCAGACCGGGTACCTCACCGACGACGAGATCGAGCGCGCGATCGACGAGATCCGCAACGCGATCAAGAAGCACTCGAAGTAGCTCGCCGTCGCCAGTCATGCGTCCGTCAGGCCGGAAACCCGACGCGCTGCGCCCCGTCCGCATCACCCGCGGCTACACCAAGCACGCCGAAGGCTCGGTGCTCGTCGAGTTCGGCGACACGAAGGTCGTCTGCACCGCGACCATCGAAGAGCGCGTGCCCCCGTTCCTGAAGGACAAGGGTCAGGGTTGGGTCACGGCCGAGTACGGGATGCTCCCGCGCGCGACCAACACGCGCACCGATCGCGAGGCCGCGCGCGGCCGGCAATCGGGGCGGACCCTCGAGATCCAGCGGCTGATCGGTCGCAGCTTGCGCGCGGTGAGCGATCTCCCGAAGCTCGGTCCCCGGACGATCCAGGTCGACTGCGACGTGCTCCAGGCCGACGGCGGGACGCGCACGGCGAGCATCACGGGCAGCTTCGTCGCCCTGCACGATGCGGTGTCGACGCTCGCCGCCCGCGGCCTCGTCGCGACCTCGCCGCTGCGCGACTTCGTCGCCGCGGTGTCCGTGGGGATCTACCAGGGCACGCCGGTGCTCGATCTCGACTACGCCGAGGACTCCGCGTGCGACACGGACATGAACGTCGTCATGACGGGCGCCGGGCGGTTCGTCGAGGTCCAGGGGACCGCCGAGGGTGAGCCGTTCACGCGCGCCGAGATCGACGCGCTCCTCGCGCTCGCCGAGCGCGGGATCCGGGAGCTGATCGTGAAGCAGCGCGCCGCGCTGGGCGTTTGAAGCTTCAGTGAAGCAGCTCGTCCTCGCGTCGTCCAACCCTGGCAAGCTCCGCGAATTCGGCGAGCTGCTCGCACCGCTCGGGATCGAGGTCGTCGCGCAGGGTGCGCTCGGCGTGCCCGACGCCGAGGAGCCGCACGCGACCTTCGTCGAGAACGCGCTCGCGAAAGCGCGGAACGCCGCGCGACGCGCGAAGCTGCCGGCGCTCGCCGACGACTCCGGGATCTGCGTCGCGGCGCTCGATGGGGAGCCCGGAGTGCATTCGGCGCGGTTCGCCGGCGAGCCGAAGTCCGACCAACGCAACAACGAGAGGCTCGTCCGGCTCCTCAAGGACCAGCCCGACCGCCGCGCACACTATTACTGTGTCGTCGTGCTGGTCCGGCACGCCGACGACCCCGAGCCGCTGATCGCGGAGGGACGCTGGCACGGCGAGGTGATCGACACGCCGCGCGGCGCCGGCGGCTTCGGCTACGACCCGCACTTCCTGCTACCCGACCTCGGCCGCACGGCAGCCGAGCTGAGCCCCCACGAGAAGCACGCGGTCAGCCATCGCGGGAAGGCACTGCGGCGGCTGCTCGCGCTGCTCCGCGAGCAAGCGTGAGGCCGGCCCCGCTCGCGCGCGCACCGCAACCGGCGCCGAAGACCGCCACGTCGAATCGAGGTACCGTGACTTATCCGCTGGACGCGGATACGCTGCCAGCGTATAGTTGTTGCGCAAGCTGCGTGCCGGCCAGGGTGGTCGCGGCAAGCGCGGGGGTGCGCGGGTCATCTACTACTGGTGGCGACCCCGCAGCCGCTGCTACCTCGTGTTCGCGTACCCCAAGACCGCGCAACCGGACCTGACGCGGCGTCAGCTCCGTGAGCTCGCGGCAGTGATGGATGAGGAGGTTGGGAATGGATGACGCGATGTTCAAGGATCTCGTGAAGAGCGTGCGTCACCTCGGCGCGCACATGCGCGGCGAGAGGGTGCGCGGGGCGCGCGTGCGGAGGCTCGCGCAGCCGCGGCTCAAGGCGCTACGCGAGGCCGCCGGCGTCTCGCAGTCCGAGTTCGCGCGTCTGATCGGGGTGCCGGTGAAGACGCTCCAGAACTGGGAACAGGGACGTACCCACCCGACCGGCCCAGCGCGCGCGCTACTCAAGATCGTCGCCGCCGATCCGAGAGCGGCGATCCGGGCCTTGCACGCCTGAGGCCGCTTGCGTTCGCTTGCGTCGCCCGCGTCAGGGGCGGCGCCCCGGCGACCGCGGGGGCCAGAATCACGCCGTCGGTCATACGCCTGCACGATGCGCTGCCCGAGGCCCGCGAGCCGCAGCTGCCGGTCGTAGCCGCCGAGCGTGCTTCGCGCCGAGAAGCGCTTCTCGCCCGCCTCCATGCGCGCGACCTCGCACAGCAGTTCCTCGACGACGGCGAGCTGGTCCTCTTAGAGAAGGCTGGCACGGCGCGCGTCCTTCAGCATCACGCTGCGCACGGCCGGCGGAAGGGTGTCGGCGAAGATGACGTCCACAGGGACGCGTCCTGCCCCCAGCCGAGCTCGACGAGCCCGAGCATCATCTGCCACCTGGTCCGGCGTGGGATTGCGGCGCATCGCGCCCCGGAGGAAACCTCCGTAGATGACCAGGCGCGTGACGCGCTCGGGATGGCGCGCCGCGTAGGTAATCGCGATCGCGCCGCTCTGCGAGGCGCCGAACAGCGCGAAGCGCTCGAACCCGGCGGCATCGACCACCGCCTCGAGGTCGGCTACCCAGCGGGCATGGCGCGCTTGCGCGGATCGGCTCCTGCAGCCAACTATACCCCTCGGCGCGCGAGCAAACCTCTCATCGATTCAAACGTCTTCCGCCATGCAGCATATCCAAGGGTGGTAATGCCGCGGCGCTTCCGTTAGAGTCCGCCCGTCACGTTCAAGACAGCAGTACGACGTGGCCCATCATCTCAACTCTTGGGAGGAGTGAATCCGATGAATGGCATAGCAACTGCGAAAGGCTGGATCGGCGCAATCACGCAGCTGGGGTTGGCGCTTCTCGCGCTCGCCATCGTCGCTTCGATCCTGGTCGGGCCGGACCGCCTTTGGGCCTTCGGAAACGTGGTCCCGAACCTGATGGCGCTGATCCAAACGCTGGGCGACGGAGGGCTGGCCGGGCTGATCGCGCTCGGCGTCATCCTCTGGCTGTTCTCAAAGCAGACGGCCTAGCTAGCGCAACACGCCGACACCGGCGCGCGGCGACCCGAGCCGAAGAGCACGGTGCCGCGCGTCAAGGCGACTTGGGCGGGGAGCGCGGCTCCCCACCCCCTTCCTTTTCCGCAATCCGGAGGTGAACCTTGGTCGACTTCCTCGAAAAGGCGAAGCGGTTCCTCTGGACGTTCGTCGAGCTTGCGTTCCTCGCGGTCCTGTCGATCGTGCTGATCTACCTGATCCTGGGCCAGGGCTCGGGCAGGTTCGTCGTTTCGGTCGTGGAGAACGTCACCGGCTTCGCGAACGCCGTGCCCACGCCGAGCTTCATCGGCCTGGCGATCATCCTCGCGCTCATCTACCTGATCCGGCAGCGTCTCAGGTAGCGCAGTGGGCTTGAGCCTCCGCTTCGGGCGGAGGCTCCTTTCGACCCCCGGTCCGGTTGCCGCGACGGCGGTAGGCCGGATTGCGGCCGCAGCAGTAGGCCGGATTGCGGCCGCAGCAGTAGGCCGGATTGCGGCCGCAGCAGTAGGCCGGATTGCGGCC